>Ga0208019_1000108_pt1 | contig 41712 bp, 61 predicted proteins | sample CB_VirMetaG_5_FD_184540 | JGI IMG/M metagenome (GOLD analysis project Ga0208019, IMG submission 184540) | Freshwater to marine saline gradient viral communities from Chesapeake Bay - CB_1508_1D Viral MetaG (SPAdes) (version 4) | ecosystem: Environmental > Aquatic > Marine > Coastal | place: USA... | reverse complement strand
TCATTTTGTACTAGCTTCGCTATCTTGCATTTAGTATGGCATATTTACTAAATTAAACTTTTTAATTTATTTTTTTTTAGTTTAATCTAAGTTTGGTTAATTGAGTACAATTACGTAAGTTGTACTGATACAAGTAAATCAAGAAGTTTATCTAGTTTAGATATCTTGCATCTCTTCTTGGATTCGCAAGATTAACCATATTGTCAATATTAGCATACATATTCCTATTTTAGTTTAATCCTATTAGTAGTATCATAGATTAAATATAATTAAGTATTTTATTGTTTAATACTATTGACATTAGGGTATATATAGTTATATAATCATATATATAACTTAATCTTAATAGGGATAGGTTATAGATAGATAAGGAGATCTAAGACAATGAGATATAAGAAAGACATATTAAAGCAAGTCAAGCAAATTAAAATACCTGAAGTCAAGGATATATTTGCTTGTAAGAGATTCACCATTAGCAAGGATCTTGAAAATAGAATTACTAAGCTAGTTAATATTATCGCTGGTAAGGATATCTATAGTCTTGAAGATGGATTTTCAGGATGCAAATATAGCAATTCAATTACATTCTATGTAAAGCAATACGATATTGAAGTTATATTCACAAAACAAGGGACTATTAAAGATTTCAGTATTAACAAAACTGCTTGTGATATCGGAGGGTTATTCTAATGTCAAGTAGGTACGCTCCATGGTATAAACGGTTTTTACATAAAATAATGCCATTCTTATTTAAAGAATGTCCAGCGGGTAATAACCACTGGTATTTAGATCGATATTGTTTTTGTGATGATGTTAATGGTTATCCTATTTGGCGGTTTAACAAATTTGATAATGGTAAGAGCCTGATACAAGTAGGCAATGGACATTTAGGCGGGATTCGCAAAACTTGTAAAAAACTAGATAACGGTTACTGGGAAAGAGGAATATATGGCGATGAATCAATATAAAGTAATTAAAACTTTTGACCTATTAATTGAAGTTACTCAAGACCAAATAGTTACTGCTACATCAAGCGAGGAAGCTATTAATATTGCAAAGCAAATCAACGAATGGGAAGATATCGAGCAAGTAAGAGATTTAGGTGATTATATGCCAGCTTATGAAGTAATTTATAGTGTGGAAGATTATTAACTAAGCTTATATTCTGCTCAGTCTAACTCACTGGGCAGCAATAAGCCTAGCAAGTGTTAGGTAGTAGGAAAGGAACAAAAGATATGACAACAACAGGATATATAGAATATGGAAAATATTGGGTAACCCCAGGAATAGAGAAGATTTACGAATCTTGTCATTATCAAGAGTATTTAAGTAAAGCTTTAAAGCTTAATACTCACTGTATAGAAGATATGGATTGGAATAATCTTAAAGCATGGGAATTATTTGTGGAAGATTTTTGTAACCCCGTAACAATAGAAGATTATAACGAATATATAAGAAGTAACTAGACTTATATCCCGGGCATACTATCATGCAATGCCCGGTAATAAGCCTAGCAAGGGACTAGGTAGTAATAAGGAACCAAAAGATATGACAAAGACAAAGACAAAGACAAAAACAAAGATGACAATAGAAGCGCCAATATTCCCGGGATTCTATAACACTATAATCAGTGAAGGCTATCACGATCACGATAGTGAAGTCGATCACTTTAAAGAACAAGGGATAATCCCAGAGCATATTGATAGCAGTGATGTTGATTTTAATTATGACTATGATAAATACCAGCATGATGTTTGCATAGCGTATACCAATGCACTTGCTGAGCATCTAGCTGAGCATGGTCTAGCCCATAACGTGACAATGGAATCAATGGCTAGTCCGCAATACTATAACTATTCGACTGATAGATTATTTATTGACGCTGATATTAATCTTGAGCGCATCAATGAATTACTTAAGGATAATGTTGACGCATTCGATAAATACCTTAAGGACAATTTCACTAGCTATGATGGATTTTGGAGCTTCATTGATAACAGTCCAGCATTATTCTATGAGCACTTACAAGCTTTAAAGCCAGAGTATATTAGCGTGGCGCTAAGATTTTGCTTAGAGTTACTTTACGACGGTCGAGAGTCACTAGACTTTGAGCTATCACTAGCAGCTATTGACGATATTCACTTAAACGCGTATCTGGAATCAATAGAGTATAGGAATGACCAAGGCGACTGGGTTAAATGTGAATACTAGACTTATATCCCGGGCATACTATCACACAATGCCCGGTAATAAGTCTAGCAAGTGCTAGACAAAAAACAAAGGAATAAGATATGAACACAATAACACTAACAAAAACAAAGCGCGATATTAACGGGAATCCCCGTGTAATAGTACACTTCCTGGACTTGCTAAGCAAGCAAGAACTAGACCGATTCCAAAAGGACTACCAAAACCCATGGAATACAGCGGCTCATAGGATCGACGCGGAATATAACCTAGCATTAAGCAAAGCTAAATTAATAGGTGGTAGGGCATATAGGGGTAAAGATTTTGGTGGTGGAATAGTATTCCAGTCATACAATGACCGGGAATTAATCCAGGATATCGCTAAATTTGCAAGAGATAAGGACTTAATCGACTGGTGCAATTTGCCTAGTAAGGGATATAAGAAATTTAGCAGGTCAAGGGATAATTTGAGCTATGACCCTAGCACTGGGCAAGTATTTAGCTATACTACACATGTTGCACAAATTATAGGTGATTATTTAGTAGCGCGTGATAAGCACTATTCAGTCACCACTAGTAAGCATATTAGTATAGCAGCGCATGAGCTAGGGTTAAAGCGCGTCACTGAACTAGAATATTACAATTTATATCAGTAACAGTTATACCCGCTAGGTTTTTTCATATCTTACTTAGCGGGTTTATTTTTAAAGATATGTAAATGGAGTAACAATAATGGACGACTTTACATTAAAACTAGAATTCACCGGTCATATACTAGACCGATTCATAAGGGGGATCAAATGAAATTAACAGATACACAAATTAGCACACTGGCGCGTATCGCAACACAATACGGATTCAGATACTATATAAAATCTGGCAAATTTTACATAGTTAAAGATCAAGTACGTATGCCCTTCAAATACAGTAATAAGCACTATGAAGTCAAGACAATAAGGGATATAAACGAGGTAGCGGGACTATGAATAACGAACTAGACAAAGTGAGAGAGAGATTAGATATAGCACTAGGATATAAAGAAAACCGGTATCAGATACTGGTATCAGCCCTAAGAGAATTAGTGAACATAATTGAGAAAGGATATCCCACGGCTGATAGGTCAAGACGCATAGTATGGAGGAAGTCGTTTGATTTCATTTTAAACGACTTGTTCTAATCCGTTAGATGGGCGAAAATTTTTCAAAAGAAAAGGAGAAAAGAAATGAAAAGAACAATAGTATTATTTGCAGTGATAGCAATAGGTGGGATAGCAGCAGCTCCAAAGGCCAAGGCTGATTATCATGGTGATTTAATCCGCAGGCATGAGGACATAGCTAGGTATCAGGGATATTATGCCAAAGCAGAGGCAAAGATGTATAAACAACGTTCCAAAGCCTACTCTAAAGCCGCGAGAAGCTTTAAACGCTATGGATCGGCACATACTAAAGCAATGCAAGCGGACGCAGCTCTAACAGGCATAGAGGCGCAAATGATTGATAAGGGTACATTAAACCCTAGCAGCTCATATATCAGCGAATGGGCGAGCCGAGAGACAGCAGCAGTTAGAATCAAATAATTTACCCTAGATTGTGTCCAGCCCGGTTTTTTGTTTTGTACCGGGTTGGTCAGAGTTTAGAACTCTAAGGAGAAGAAAAATGCAACAAGCAATAACGAATCACCCCTCTACGGGCGAAATTTTGGTCGAAATTATAAAAACCGTATGTGACTGCACAATAGAGCTGGCAAACAGCCCTACAGTCCACAGCGCGTCCATTGCGTTGATAATCTGGATTACTATCTGGATAGCCAGCCGCAATAGATAGCCGCAGCAGATAGCCAGCCGCAATAGCCAACCAGCCGTAGTATAATAAAGAAAAGTTAAAGAGAGATCATGGGCAAAAAAGATATTTCAAATGAGAATGAGTGGATGGACAATTTGTCCATGAAATCTCTGTACCAGGTGGCATTGTATTTAGATATGCCGGAGCATGACCGAGAAAAATTATGTATTCATGTGCGAGACCGTTTGCATCAACTAGCAGACACTTTAACCTTTGACGATTATTTAGAACTAAAAGCTGCAACAGCATCCGAGGTAATAGTCCGATGTTGTGATTTAATTCTGGATATCAGGACGAAGAGATTTAAATAATAAAAGGGGGCGGTAAGCCCTTTTTTTTTAACAAAGCAGCCCGATCATTTCCCCGACCTCAGGAAGATGATCAAAAACCTCCCCTGCAAGAAAAAAAAGTGTTATCTAATCGGTTCATCGGTTCATCAGTCGAATATGTATAGCGATGAACGGACTGATGAACGAGATTTCGTTCTCGCACAACAGGATCCAGGTTGGTTCATCGGTTCATCACTTATAAGTATATAGATATATATATATATAGGGCAAACTGTATATACTTAACTATACCTAATTATACCTCTATATATTTCTCTCTATGCGAAAAAGCGATGAACCGATGAACGGAGCTAAAAACCCACGTCCCCCAACGGAATCTCGTTCATCAGCCCCTGATGAACGGGGTTGATTTTTGATGAACGGGGTTGATTTTTGATGAACGGGGTTGATGAACCCTCCTCTTTCTTAAGTAAATCTAAAGGGACCTTAACATAGCGTGACTTGTATGTACGCGATCCAAAACAACCTGTATTTCGACTTGCTTCAACTCCGTCGATAATTTTAAAGAGTTTATTCCAATCTGTATAGCCAAGTATTTTTTCAATTTCGCTGCAAGAGTTAGCAATCCATAAATACGAATCTTCTACTTTCATGCCATATTTGTAAAGACGTTCGGCGATTTCCTCGGACTCGAATCCATCTTCAAGCTCGATTAACCGGCAAGATAACTCAATCGCCTTTGCAATGGTAACAGTTTTATCCCCGTAGCGCGATGGGATTCTAATATCATAGCTAAGTAGTTCATTTAACGCTCGCAGGGGTTCCTGATCCGCCGTGTGTTCTCTTGCTTCATCTAAAGTTTCATCGAAGTCGTCGAGGCAAATATCTGGGGCGAAGAGTTTAGCGCAGCCAATGAGTTGTCCATATTGATCTCTTGTGCGTGCGTTAAGGTCTTTTTTAGCAAGTTCAATATCGACTTCTCTAATCATTTGCTCGATCTCTGGCAGTTTATTGATGCATGTAGCGATAAATCTCTCGCTAAAGCCTGCGTCAATCCTGTAGCAAAGGTCTTTGATCCGTGCAAAGGATTCTCTAGCCTCGTTAGTATTTTCAGGCTGAGAGAGTTCCACAACAGCGAATCTAGCGATATCTGATTCTTCGCGCAGGCAGGATTTAATCGAGGACATGATAAACGGTGACTGGCAGCGATATTCCATAGCGTCGCCGGTGGCTGAGCCTTTAACGACAGTATTCTCATCAGACGAGGATATCCTTGCTAGAGAGATGATATCTTTCATGCGCTTAGCATCTTTATCGGATCTCACTTCTGCTTCATCGAAGGAAACTACAAAGGGGTTGTGCTTGAGAGCTTGTCTAACTCCGGCAGCAGTAGTTTCCCCGCCGAAGTTAATGCAGAGTTGTCCTAGTATTGCTCTAACGAATGAGGACTGGAAGAAAGATTTCCCGGACCCTTGAGCCCCTATAAGCCAGATATGGGCTCTCCATCGAAGAGCGGCGGCGATCGGGGCTTGAACGAGAGCCCCGAGCATCAAGTGAGCGTGATATGGTCTAGCCCAGTTAAAGTTATAGATAACCTCTCTAATAACTTCAATATCTTCTGCTGTCAGCTCCGCGCCGAGTTTAATTTTTTCAGTCCCAGGTTGAGCGTATGTGTAATTAGACTTGAAGTCGTCGTAGCAGACCTCAGCCCTATCAACGACCAACCCAGCTCCTGTATTAACTACTATCTTGCCGGAGTCTTTCCAGGTTCCAATCCCTCTCATGAGATCCGGGTCATAGGTTCCTCTGTCATGGCAGACTCTTATGAGGTATTTAGAAGCAGCCGAGGTATTGTAGCCAACGACGACCCCTTCTTCATCGCGCTTAGGGAAGAAGTCAGTAAGCATATCTTCACCGACAACCGAGATCATATTAGCAGCTTGCATTATTGCAGAGGCAGAGAACGCCATGACGTGCTTAAGGTTCTTAGGATAGAAGAGGTACTGTCCTTCACATACCCCCAGGGGGTTTACGTGGCGTAGTAGTTGGTCGATAGATTTTGTACTTGACGCAGGCACAGATTCTTTTTCTGCTATAGTATTATCACTTGCATTTTTTTCGGGTTTAACTTCCACTTTACTGCTTACAGCTTCCATGATGGCAGCTTTAATTTTTTCTGCTTCATCTTCGGAGGCATCAGCGGCATCCCAGCCAGCCGGCTTATCTTCAAACCTAATTTTCTTGCTAAGGGTATTACATTCAATGAGTCGCGATTGGATGTTATCGGCATACTTATCCCCTGCTTCATCGTTATCGCCCCATGCAATGATTGGTAGTTCGCGAGAGTAAGCGAAGTCCACCAAGGGTTTAAAATCGCTGCTACGGACGTTAGAGGAGCCACCCTGGCAGCAGAGGACGAGGTAGTCAGGTCCTAGTAGTTGCTTAGCAGTCATGCAGGTTTTCTCCCCTTCGACGATGACGATATAGTTAGGGTCGATGCCTTGCAGCCCGCATGAAGGGTATCCAAAGAGAGGTTTAGGGTTCATAGCGACTTGCATCCAGCCAATGGTATCCGGTTGATCTTCATAGTATCCGTGCAGTATTTGCCAGCAGAGTTTAGTTTTATCCCCGTCCTTCTCAAATTCTAATCTTGCTACATAGCCGTAGTGCGAGCCATCGGTATTATTCCATTTCCAGCGATGGCTAAAGTCGTATTTCTTCCCAGGTTTATTAGCGAGAGTCTTCCCATCCCATTCAGCACTTGCTGCAGCAGGAATAAACTCCGGCTCCGGCTCAGCCTTCGGGTACTTAGGCGCATCTTCCCGATCATATTTCCTTGCTATCTTACCGAAGGTAACTTTTCTGTCTTCTCGGTTGAGTCTTGCAATCAAACCTAGTCCATCACTACCGTCGGGGGTGCATTGCCGGCAAAGCCAAGTACCATTGCCATGTTTATTCGTGTAGTGAAACCTATTACTTTTGCTATCGCCCGGCTCAGAGCATATAGGACAAGGTTGTCCTGCTTTAGTCGTAGGCGAGTACCCAGTGAACTCGTGAATAATGTGATGCCACTGCCCGTTTAAACTGTCAATATCGAAAGCCATAGGCTAAACATTATAGTCATATTTATTAATAAGCAACAGGTACTACTTGATTAAATTATTTTTATTAATAACTACTAGCAATTATTAACTCATCATGTTACTCTATTTTACATGTACAAACCAATGACATTTTCAGTAGACAAGCAGACGCATAAATTCTTTGAGAGGATGATGCGTGAGGCAAAGAAGGTTCCTGGTTATCATCTTAGTAGATCAGGTTTGCTAAGGCAGTTAATCGTAGAGGAAGCGGAGCGTAGAGGTTACATTAATGCCAGCAAGTGAGGAATATTTATTCATCAATCAATGGTTGCTAAGGGAGCCAGATATAGAGTTAATCGTGCCATATGTGCGAGAGGTTAAGTCTAAGATGAGTAACCAGGAGGTTAATAAGTTGCGCGAGAGATTTTTGTATAAGAAGCAGCATGGTCACGAGGATTATAAGATCTGGGCATTAGTTGATATTGCTGCAGAGGTTGGGTTTAAGGGAGCGAAAGTATTATGAGCGATTGGAAACCGGACCCTAAGATTTTAAAGATCCATTTAAGCATTTTGCAGGAGAATGGCGGCGAGATGGATGAGCGAAGTCACTTTGTAGAATTTGTTAAAAGAGCTAAGCTCGGACCTTTAAATGAATCAGAGATACATGCTAAATCTACTACGAAGATAATGCGCTTAACTGATTATGGTGAACGCGCTCTTGCTTTATTGGAGTCTTTAGAATAATGACAGAAGAATTGAAACCAGGGATAGAGCCAGAGATAGGACCAGGATTATATTACGATATGCCAGCGGAGCAGTATTACGGCTCTAGTGCTTTAGGCGCGAGTAAGATTAAGGCTTTTGCAGAGAGTCCATTGCACTACGAAAAGTTTAGTGAGATGAAAGACACTCCTGCATTACAATTCGGAAGAGCGGTTCATTGCTATATATTAGAAGGACCAGAAGTTTTTAATAGAGAGTACGCAGTAATGCCAGAGGGAATGATTCGTAGAGGTAAAGAGTACCAGGCTTTCCTTGCAGGAGCGAAGGGGAAATCGGTTATTAAGCAGGATGAGTTTGATCAGATAGTAGCGATGCGTGATGCTTTATTGAAATCGGATGCTCGTGATCTTATTCTGCGAGAGGGTTACACAGAAGTAAGTTTATTCTGGGATCAGGATGGGATTCAGTGCAAGGGTCGTCTTGATAAATTAATCCCAGGGGAAAGGGTTGACATCATGGTTGATTATAAAACCACTGGTTCTGCTGATGTCCGTAAATGTTTCCGCGCAATGGATGACTACAAGTATTGGCTGCAAGAGGCTCATTACGGGACTGGTTATTATAGGGTTATGGGTAGAGAGCTAGAAGCGATCTTTGTATTCCAGGAGAAGACGCCACCCTATGATGTTTGCTTAGTGAAGATGGAGAAGGCAGCATCTCCGGTAGCCTATGACCGGCATACAGACTTAATGTCATCTCTTGCTGAGTGTACTAAGAGTAAAAAGTTTCCAGGTAGAAATGCAGGGAAGGGAATTTTTGAATGGGGATTCAGAGAATGGGGATTCCAAGAAGAATAAAAGGATAGAATATGAATACAACAAGACCATACAAAGTAAAAGGGATTAGTTTCACGACACCGAAGGGGAAGGCATTGTGGTGCAAGAATATAGAACCTGACCGAAAGTTTAATGACAAGGGTGATTTAACAACCTCTCTTGTTTGCGATCCTAACGATGAGAAGGTTAAAGAGTTTATCAAACTGCTTGAGGACTTGAGAGATCAGGCTTTTAATGAGACCAAAGAGAGTCTTGGTGAGGCGAAGGCGAAGGCAGTCAAGGTCCGCCCAGTGTTTAGTGAGCATACGGACAGGGATGGGAACTCGACTGGCGAGATTCTTTTCAAGTTGAAATTGAAAGATGTAGATGAGAAGAAGGAACTAGGCAGACAGTCGGCGATCGCGACTTTCGATGCAAAGAAGGGATTAATCGCTAACCCTCCTGCAGTCGGTAACGATTCAGTTATCCGTTGTGCAGGCTTTGCTAACCCTTACTACATGGCTAGTACAAAAGAAGTTGGGGTGTCATTAATCTGGCAGAAGATGCAGATCATTGAGTTGCAGAGCCTCGGTGGTGGTGATGAGTTCGGCGAAGAAGAAGGTTTTGAAGCCGGCTCTGCTGCATCTGAAACACAGTTTGAGGAAGCTCCTTTCTAGATGTCAAAGCCTTTCACGAGATCTAGAAAGCCACGTCTGTTTTACCCACGGGAGTATCAAAGATTCCCGTGGTTTACAGATGTGAAGTTAGCGAAGGCTCGGAGAGAGGAATTAGAGTTTGAGTTTGATCTGCCGGGGCAGACAGAAGAGAGGAAAGAAGTAATTAATCAGGAGCTAGAGTTTATAGACGACTACTTTGATTGGTTGCAGATAACGGAGTGAGTTATGGAAGAAAAATTAGAAACAAAACCGAGTCATTATCACAGTCAGCCGTTTAAGTCTGACTTAGTGCAGGAGACTATATACAGTCAGATTGTACATGCGGGAGACAAAGAGCATTATTGTAATGTTAGAGCAATGTGGGTATCCTTCGCAGTGAAACACTTACTACGAGCGGGTCTTAAAGATGATGTAGATATTGAGTTGCTAAAGGCGGAGAATTATTTACACAAAGCAAGAACAGGAGAGTGGCTAGATGAGTCTAATTGAAGAGCTGTATAAGCAAGAGCAAGAGAGTAAGCGGACGTGGTGGGATCGTTTCGTTGATTGGATTTTAGGATGGATGGAGTAATGATTGAGAAGTTTGAATTTCGACAGTTAGAGTATGGGGATGATCACGAGATCAAGGCAAAGATCAATGAGATCATAGATCATTTGAATGGTCAGAAGCAGGAGCCTAAGTGGAAGTTAGGTGAAGAGTATTATTATATAGTTTTTAACGCAAATGCTGGTTACGGGATTAACTGGTGTTCACAAGGGATAACCGAGGTTGCGTTGGAAACAATTAGAAATGGCGACACCAACTATTTTAAAACCAAAGAATCAGCAGAGGCAGCATTGGCAGAGATAAAACAGATTATGGAGAAGTATGAGTAAGAAGATATTAATACTATTAGCGATGACATTACTATTAGCGATGACATTGATTACAGAAAGAACCCTTTTTGATACAGTTACCTCTACTAGATATATTTGCTATAAGCACATGGAAGGCAATGGCGGTTACATGGAAGCTGAAAAGATAGGTACGATGTTTGGCGATAAGTGGCTAGGTTCCTTTGCTAACTACCAAGAGTGTTTGGATAAATTGAAACAAATGGAGAAATATGAATGAGTCAAGGTGGTTATAGCCCATGGTGGTTTAGATTTTTAGTTAAGTATGCGCCTTTTATGTTTAGTGAATGTAAACAAGGGAACTATCATTATTTCTATGAGAATGTTTGCTTATGCAGCAACGGGTGTTATCCACGCTTCCCAATACACAGAAAGATAAAGGGTGACTGGGTGAGGGTAGGTATACTAGATATGTCAACAAGAGAGGATACTAAATGAGTATATATGGTAACTTTAAATATTTAATTGAAGGTAAGTTTATAGATCAACCTAAATCTTGGTGTATAGCTTATATAGGCAGAAGATATGGATTCCGTATCTGGGGTGATGATTGTGTCCTTGGTTCCTATCTAGAAGAAAGTCTCACTAATGATGAACCTCCCACTGATATTAATGGCTACCTAGGTGATTACTACAACCACTTAGATTTAGCTAAATGTTGCAAAGCCCTAAAAGAGAAAATTGAAAAAGATGGAGATAACAGCGAATATGATGTTAGCTACAGTGATATGTTGTTTTCTCTTTTAGATCTTAAGGAACAGGGGTTAAGGGTGGATGTGTTCTATCGCAATGAATTTGATGAATGTATTGGTTCTTATGGCTGTAATACTACTAAACAAGACCTAGAATCAGGCAAAGTAAAAATATGGGAGAAACAATGACTAACCAAGACCTAGTACTCAAAGACATCGAAAGATGCAAAGCATTAGCACCTATCATGCAGGGGATAGAGCCTGATGATAAGTGGTATAACGATGATGGGGAATGGTATCTACTATCTTACTATGATTCTCTCGCTGGAGGCTTTATAAACCATTATGGAACAAAGAACGATCTAATCCCCACATGGAGACAAGACAAGTTAGCTCTTAGGCTACATTCATGTTGCAAGAAAACAATAACGGGATTCAGTGGTTATATAGAGGCTGTTGTTTTTAATAACAATGGAACTGGCGAATTAATCTCTGAACTTCACGAGGCGGTTCGAAGATACAAGAAATCTTTTATTGATGGAGATATTCAACTCCAGCTAGAATCCACAGCAGATCTACTAATACTACTAAACAATGAAGGATTACTATGAACATCAAACCAATAACACTAGAAGAATACAAAGACTTTGCACAACGTCACGGGATCACAATCAGAGTGAACGATGAGCAGCTGCAAGATATCCTTGACAGAGGTAACAGGAAGCAGCAGGAGTACGTTGACGAGCGGGAACGTAGAGCGGCTGAGCATGACAGGCAGCAAGCCGAGATCCTTGCAGTAGCGAGTAAACCTAAGACACAGGTTGAGCTTGATGAATTGATTGATGAGATTGAGAGGAAGGGGGTTGAAGAATGACAACTAAATTTTATAACTACGAAGGGGCTTTTGGTCAATATGTAGAAGACGCTTGGATAAACTACTCAAGTAGCGGGGGCGAGAAAGATTTTGAGGAATGGTTTGAAGAAAAGGAACACATACTTTTTGAGGACTATACAACAAGTGAGGTAAAGAATGATTAACGGACACTACAGAAAAATTGACAACCTGGACGACGCTTTCAAAGCAGTCGTTGACAAGTTTGCAGCGATGGTAGAGAAAGATTCTAGTTTGCTCGGGGCGCATGATGTACTTGAAGTCAATGGACGGAAGTACAAGGTGGAAGTTAAGACTAAAGAGGTGAAGAAATGAAAGACAATAGCATTTACAACCCAAAGCTAAACCCATTGCAGAGGGGATTGATACAAGAGTTGGTAGAGAACATTGGTCGTCAGAACATGCTTGCTTGCTGCTTCTTCGGGAGTCGTAAAGAAGAGCAGTTGAAGTTTGCTAACAAGTGTGTGGATAGGATAAACGAAATAGTAGAGGAGTTAGGATTAGATGATTAAACTCCTCCTAGCATTAATACTAACAACCCAAGCAGCTTTCGCTTACACTCTCAACAATAAATACTGGGCTGAACCAACCTGCACAATCATCTTGCCAAGCACGTTAGACAGGAAGGTGATTAAGAGATTCAAGTATATAGCATGGCAGTACCGAAAGAATGTACCATTTAAAATTAGAGTGCAGGTACTTGACGGAGCTTGGACTTCTGCATTAGAAGCTAGTTACTACGCTGGTGCTAACTCTGCAATCATTGTTCGCTATGCTCCGGATGAGGATTACGATCAGGGGACTAGAGTAGCGCACATAGACTTTGTTACAAGTCAGGCAGGGACTAGGGTTCATGGTACTGTTATCACAGTGAACGATATTAGACTTAGAGAAGTAGCAGGGGATATTAGTCAAGGGATTGGCTTGAACTACTTTGCTAACTTGATTGGTCATGAAGTAGGACACAGCTTTGGATTAGGGCACTCACATCCAAGCGAGTACCCAAGATCAATTATGCAGATAGGGAAGTTCAGCAAACTCAAGCACCTTGGGCTTTCGATAGATGATAAGAGGGGACTCAGGAAAATTTATTAGTTATGCGCCCCACTCCTGAAAATAGTTCACCCTAATTCCAGGATCGTCAAACAAGAGGGACAACTTACTAGACCAGGGGCGCACCATTTTATCATGGACACACTTGAATACACACTACCTAAACTATTCTTTTGCACCGGAGCTTTAATACTCGGCTTTGCAATGGCTCCCTCTATTGCAAAAGCAGCAGCTCCTCGGTCTATACTTAAAGCACTACATCGGGCTCGTTAAAGATATTTAATGAATCTTTAGTAACATGTTAATGATATTGTGTTAAACTCTTCTTATGAATGAAAAAGCAGAACGAAAGAGCCATAGTTTTTACCCTATGACCCTAACCCAGATTAAAGAGATCATCTCTATTAAGCGCAAAGGGAATGACCCTAAATACGGAGCATCGGATGCTATTAGGGAAGGGGTGTTAAACCTATGGCTAAAACTAACAAAGGATGAGGATGAATAAAATAATAGGAATATTAATAGGTTGTATTACCATAATCATTTTCTTAGTAACATGGGTCTCTTGCAATAGAGACCAGGCGTTACTAGACGAATGGGAGGATCAACTATGATACTAACAGAGAAGGAAGAATGGGCGTTAAATTTAGCAGCCTATGGAGGGGATATTACTCGGAAAGACCTGTTGAAACATTATGGTTCGTGCGCCAGTGTAGCATGGCGGACACTAAACCAATTAAAACTAAAAAGACTACTAGAGCCAATAGGGGGTGGAACCCGGGTTCGCTACTTGCTAACAAACTTAGGTGCTAAATATTTACAAAAGATTAAAACCTAGTATAATGATTCCATGCCCGGGAATTGTGAATCTCCTTTACCCTTAACACCCGAATTGCGCCCGGGCGGAATCCCTATAGATACAACGTCCGAGGGTCCTTTTCTTTTCAGCCCTCGGACGGGGGGATTCTTGTATCTATCTCTTTATAACAGATAACAATTAAGGATAAGTTATGGATGATGAAGTTAGCAGAGAAAATATTGATAGTAATTTCTGGTATCAAGTCCTTATAGGGTTTTCAATGAAGCCGGAAATTAGGTCAGGGCGTTGTATAAAGAGCCTGATTAACTTTAGTAGAGGACATGTTCAGATTATGTCCTGCCTCGGTAAAATATCAATTCCTGACGAAGATTACAAAAATGAAGATTAGCCTTATAATAGAGATATGGTGTACTATGGCAGATTCCCTGTCGAAGACCCAGAGACTAAGTGGTTAAGAAACCCGAATGGTCCTGATAGGGAAATGAAAATGGAAGAAGACTTTACTTTTGTTGACAAGAAAGGCAATTACCATACTGCTTTTAAGGGTGAAGTTGTAGATGGCAGCTCAATCCCACCTCTTCTTTGGTCTATATTTCAGCTATCACCGTTCGTAGGAGACCACCGTAACGCCTCAATAATTCATGACGTCCTCTGCCAACGTAAGGAATTACCAAGCAAGAAAGTACATCAAGTCTGGGCTGATATGTTACACGTATTAATGCCTGACACTAAGTTTTTACTCATGAACAAAGCTACCGTTATGGGGAACTTGGTTAAATGGTTTGGACCTAAATGGAAGTAGTATGGAATCAGCAGTTAAAATTTTAGAATTAGTATCACAAATGGGATTAACAGCAGTAGCAGGAACATTATTTGTAGTAGGTGCAGCAGTATCATTAACCGTATTTTGTTGGGCAACTATTAAATATGTACCACCATTTGTCAAACAAACCACTAGGATTGCTGACTACCTAGAATCAATCAATAAGAGTCATTCTGCTATTGAAAAAGATACATCTAAGATTCCAGCACTCGATGACAAGGTAGATAAGAATGGTTTTATGCTAGAAGAAATTAAAAAAAAAGTGGACGCACTTTATCACCAGTTAGTTAAATAAAGCTGCTTCTGCTGCTCGTCTGGTTATTAACCCCTCTAGTTTCTTGCCACCAGCATATACCCAACGCTTAAACTCTCTAGCTGCTCCTGCATAATCTTTACGATTTAACTTCCGTAGTAGTGTTGATTGTTCAAAAGCTCCTTTCCCTAAGTTGTAAATGAAACTACAGAGAGCATCAAATTGGTTTTGATTTAATTCGGAATGAACCAGTGCTGTAAGTACAGGGTAAACTTCACACTCTAGATGATCTAATAGTGCAGCTTCCGCTTCTTCTTCTGTAATAATATCGTTTGGCTCAACTCGTCTCCCGAAGATAAAGGTACTACCATAGCCAATAGTCCAGATCCCAGCAGGACAAACATAAGCCTCTAGCCTTAACCCTTCAAACTTCTTGATTAACTTTAAACCTTGTTCTCCAATTTTCATTCCAAGGGATATCCTAATATAATCCAACTAGCTAACCAATACCAAAAGGTCATTACCAACCATTCCACCAGAACAAGATACGACCCGGTGCTACTGGTGCTTCTTCCTCTGCACTTGCTGTGTAGAAAGTTGATGATGATGATTGGTTGTTATACTCTGTGCTAATCCAAGTGCTGGTCATATTGGTTGACATGATACGAGCCTCGTCAATCTTGGTTGCAATCTTAGTACCAGTGTTACCACGACTCGCTTGGTTTACAGGATGAGTACCTCTACTGATTCCGCTAGTGCTAACATCGCTACCATCATTAGAACCATTGACATACAAGTCTGCTCTAGTGCTTCCTTCTTGAACCCCATGTAGCATAAACCAACCGCCAGTACTGATATCAGTCGAGCCCACAATATTAGTAACTGCGCTAGTACCGTTATAAGTCAAGTATTGAGCGCACTCCGTACAAGCTGCATTATTAAAGTTCATAGACCAACCGCCAGAAGTACCTGCGCCTGGAGCTAACTTAGATAAGAAAGCCTTACCGTGAGCGGTATTAGTAGTGTTGATCCACAATGATATCGTCTGGCTAATAGGGGTATCAAGGGTGTCATTGTCAGTGATCGTTAGGTAGTCATCTGAACCATCATAATCCAGTGCGTAGCCTGACAATTTACCAGCAACTAAATCACCACTGGTCATTGATCCTACGCTAGTTAAATCATTGTCGTTTGCAGTAGAGTCTAATATCTGTGGAGCCCCACCACTTGGGTCTTCTTGGTTGTGCCATACTGCTACATAGTTAGAGTTCCAAACATTCTCTGCACCATAGGTAGCGTCGATAGCATAATCACTAGCACCTGGATTACCATAGTAGATATAAAAGTCTGTATCCGAGCTAGAGCTTAGAGTGCCAGTAGCTTTAAAGTGAATCTCACCATTAGAACCATCGCAGAATACAATCTCACGTGGAACCTCAGTAGTACCATCTGACTTAGTTATTCTCACATCATCACAATCTGCTTGAGCATTAGTATAGAACCCTGCTGCTAAATCATCTGTGTTTAGATAGATAGGAAAGTCAGTTAAGTTAGCATCTACCTTAGTGTTGTCAATAGTAATCTTTTGACGATACCTGTAACTTGTATCATACCAGTCCACTGTCGCTGGTGATTCAGTTGTCCAGTTATAAGTAGTAGTATCTGCTATTGAATAGGTGGTATACCAGTAACTATCATAAACAGCTCCACTGTCGATCAGTAAATAATAACTAGTGCTATAAGCCATACTTATGCTAGGATTAATAGTCAATGTGTTTGTCCCTGACCCTGTAATCTCAGTTGGGAAGTACAACATATCATAGCTTTGAAAAGTAGTACCATTAATGTCTTTAATAGTGATATATCCACCACCACCTGCGTTCCATGACTGGTCAAAAGTTATTACCAGATTAGAATCTATTGCAACCCCAGTAGCGTTGTCAGCAGGGTTGAAATTAGTCACCGAAATTGCGTGGGCGGGTGACATTAAGAATACTAATAGAAGTGCTAACCATTTCATTATTCACCTGGAGCCTTGAGAAGACCATCTTTGTTCTTGTTAAGCGTAACTAAAGCAATCTCTCCATTGCTGTACTTAACTTTAAAAAGTCTATCTCTAACCTCTACAAGAACTTTAGCTCCCGGGTCTTCGGCTAGTAATAACTTCAATCCAATCTCAAGATCAGATTCTAAAGCAGGTGGTTCTTTGCCATTAGTATATCCAGCAAACTCATCCTCTGTACCCTCATTGTAGACTGAGATACCATAACATTCTTCTGTTAATGACTTGCCTTCTACTACTGCACAAGTGTATTGGTATTCCGTACCACCGCCATTAAGACCAGCTTTGATTGGACCTGACAATACCTTTGCTACTCTTGATTTTAAATCTACTTCTAACTCTGCTTTCTTCATAACTTACTCCTTATTGAAAATCTAACCCCGCCATACAGAAATAGTTAGTGCCATCATAATAGCAACTAATGAAATCTATCGCACTTGCTGCTGTACTTAAAGTTGGAGCAGTACCACCACTATTCCATTTTACTGTCGCAGGAAACGTAACCGTATCACTGCCAGCAGATTGCACTATTTTTAATGTCACTGTAGTTGGTCCACCTGGTGCAGTAAAAGTATAAGTGCAACTGCCACTCAATGTTGATTTGTGATGATTGCCTGTACCCCAATCAATAGTATCACTTGTGCTACAAGTGCCATCATCTACTTCTGCATCAAGAATAATTGACTCTTGTACTTGTAAATCACCAGCTATATCTAATTTAGCTGAAGGAGTAAAATCACCAATACCTACATTGTCAGTACTAGCATCAACGTAAAGCAAGAATTGATCAGTATCACCTTCTATTTGAGTATCAACATTATCTCCATCAACGTTGAAGTTGATTTTACTAGCACTCATTTGTTGGATACGATTTGTATTTGAATAAATATCTAAGACATTAGCGTCATGATCGTAAACAATTCTACCAACCAATTCACTACTGGTATCACCAAAACCTATATAACTAGATTCTGTAGAGCCAGCAATAATGGACAGACCTTGACTATTACCACCATCACCTACAACAAGCTCAGTATCAACACTAATAGCCGGGAATGAACCTGTGATATCAGAAACATGTAATCTTGCATAAGGTGTTGTTACTCCACCAATACCAACTTTGTCTGCAGAACCATCGACAAGAACCATATATTGTTCTGTATTAGACTCAATTCTAAAATCAACTGAATTGCTTTGTTCATTAAATACAGCTGTACCATCAACACCTAAGAAAATATCAGCACCGGCTTCAGTAGTACCACCAATAACAATTTCATCTGCTGCTGATTCATTTGGATGGAGTATAGTGCCTGTATCTGTCCATTCAGAACCCGCTGTGTTAGCGATAGTTACAGTATCTGTTCCAGATGACCCTGTAATACTAATGCCTGTGCCAGCAGTTAGAGTTAAAGTATCTGCGTTACTATCAGCGACGGGAGCAGACCCGCTAGTTGTTGATACTGTCTTGAAAGTGTACTGCGTGTTAATAGCCTGATAAACAGAACTAATGTCATCACAGTTACCCTCACCGTCTAAGTAAGTAGTGGTCCCAGAACAGATTGTGTTTGCGTTTGTGTCTGTGTCTATAGCCGAGATGTCTACACTGTTACCATTGCCTATTGAAAGATTAGGGCTTGAAAAACTAAGTGTCTGAGCATCCGTGTTTACAGTATGAGCTAAATCCGAGATATCAGCCTCGACAATAGTAATGTTATTGTTCGCTGTATCTATAGTCTTATTAGTCAGAGTATCAGTTGAACCGTTCTCAACAAAGCCGGGGTTTGTAAAATGAATACTTGCATTAGAAATATGTGTATCTATCTGAACATGAGTATTAGTACCGATGTTTGAAAGTGCTGTGTGGTCTGTTGTGTCTGTATCCAATGAACTAAACGCTGCTACTGACCAGCCACCTAAACCATCTGCAACTATAATTCTATTCTCTGCACCTGGGGTAATCGCTGCGATTTGGTCTAAGTGAGTATCCCATGCTTGCACTGTAGTACCTATATCACTAGAATCAAGACCTGTAGTTTGTATCAAAGCATAACCATTAACTTGATTTCCAGTTAAGGTAACGCTGCCATTAAACTCTAAATTCCTAAAGTTACTAATTGTAGTCCCACCATTAGTGACTGTTGCTGCATTAGCTGGTAATAGTAAGAATAGTAATAGTAATAAAATCATGCGGTGTAAGCTCCTGTAATTAACAAATTGGAGTTGTCTGACACGAAGGAAACAATCTCATTATTGTTGACTAAATTGTGTGTACTATTCCCTGAGATCGTTTCACTACCATCTGGATCTATAACCACTTTATTTGCTGCCACTATTTTAATAATGGTCCATTCTTTCCCTTGATTACCTACTGCAGTAGGCGCAGAAATAGTCACATCGCCTGAGGTTGTATCCACTAAAATAATCTCATCATCAGAAGTTAAAGTATAATTCCCTGTCTTTGCAGTCGGGTTAATTAATCTCTTTCTGACATTCGCACGGGTAGCCTTCTTGGTGACAGGGGTTCCACTTGGATCATCAACCATTACAAACAGATCATCTGCTGTTGGTTCGGTCATCTCCGTTAAAGCTGTGATCTTTGCGTCTACCAAGCTATACCCCTTTTACAGCAAAATCCTATCGCCTGTTTCTTGTAATAAGTAACTCCCGTCTTCTTTCAAAAGAAAACCATCCCCTGCAAAAGAATCTCCTGAGAAAAAAAAGAAATTACCAAAGAGATAGCTGTTTAAAAAACTCATAGTTCATAAACCTCTGCCTTACCCTTCCAACTCATTTCAACTCCAGGGATAGTGTTTAGTTTTAAAACTGCATTGTCATTCTCGATAGCAGCCGAAACTGATATCAAGTCATGAGTGCGGATCTGCTTTTCAATATCCTCATTAATCGCGCTCTTGTTGATATTAAAAACAAAAGTCTTCTTGATTCTTGCAAAAGCATTTTTAGTAACGCCTGCACCAATAAGATTAATATCAATTACTAATAGTGGAGTTGTAGCAGGGATAGTTAACAGGACTGTCTCAGGGTTCACTGTTGACACTTGCAAGTCTTTAACCTTTAACCAAGTGCTGAAAGGCGCATCCTTACCAGGTTCGCCTTTAGATCCAGATTCTCCACGAGGTCCGATATCACCTTGCTCTCCACGAGGACCAACCTCGCCTTGATCGCCCTTCTCTCCTCGCGGTCCCTGAGAACCTTGTAATCCTTGAATCCCACGTTCTCCTTGAGATCCTTGCTCTCCCTTTGGACCCTGTGGTCCAGCCGGTCCAACTGGTCCAGTTTCTCCACGAGGACCTTGTGGCCCAATACCACCCTTAGGTCCCTCTGGTCCGACTGGTCCAGCCGGTCCATCTGGTCCGATTTCTCCACGAGGACCTTGTGGTCCCTCTGGTCCTGCAGGACCCTTTGGTCCAACTGGTCCGATTGGTCCTTGATCTCCAGGTTTGCCCGTATAAACTATTTTTTCAGATCTTGTCTTCCCACCAAACATTAGGTTAACTCCCTTATATGGAAATCACCCGTGATTAAAACAGCAATCTTATGCCCCTTTGGAACTTTGATAATCTCGCCAACATCTGCACCCAATGGGTTACTTGAAGTTGTTGCAGTAGGAGCTGCCCCCACTTCGTAATAGAGGTCAGCTTTCCCATAAATCCGAACAGTGCAATCCTTATCTGCGTTAATTACGTCTGAGGCGGTGCTACTTCCGGCTCCTGTAATCAATTCATTGTATCCATTAGGACATAATATATTTGGTATTAACGCACCATTATCATCATAAATTTGTAGAGCCATAAATCACTTCCTCTACCCTCAGTATATCACAATTTTTTTTAAGTCTTTACGACAATGCGTTCTCGCTGATGACGATAGAATCGGTATCAACCGCCCAACCAATAAAGGGATTATCAGTCGAAATAGTGGTAATACCAGTGTTGCCAAGATAGTAATTAGTACCTCTAGTTAAACCTGAATACTCTTCACTTAATATACCCATTAAAGGTCTTCTTATGTGAATAGTCGCCTCGCTGCCAGAACTAACTGAGTCTTTAAAAACTCCGATTTTGTAAAAAGGTATTGAGTCTTTAAACTTCTCAAGGATTAACCCATTAGTCACATCATCTAATGTTGCAAAGAAGAAATCATTTGTTGTTTCAAAGGTAGCAGAATTGATCCAACCTTGAGCTTGTGCCCCAGTAGAACCCGTGGCAACCCCTGATTGTAATAATACGGCTGTACCTGCAGCAGAACTGGTGAGTTCTTTTACGTATAAACTGGTTACAGCATCAACTGTATCAATGTAAAGAACAGCGTAAGTGCTTTGATTCGGGTGGAAATATCCACCAACTGGCTTAACCCCAGTCCCATCACTGATTGATATCTTTGATCCAATCGTAGATCCATACCCTGAGCAGACTCTTGCTTGAACTTCATTATTGTCATCATAGAGGATCACAAAAGAACCAGCAGTGCTTGACGGGATTAGCATAACAGGAGTGCTAATTGTGATCTGTTGATTAGTAGTAGTATCCGCAGCAGTATATTCGCTCGCAAGCGTTAAGGTGTTACCTGATAAAGTGAACCGTGTAAACTGAGTGCTATTAGTACCCCCGATACTCGCTCGGGTTAAAACTAATAGGCTACTGCCTGTTTCGCATGTACCCTTAACACTTGTTACTGAGGATGTCATAGATGACACGTCATAAGTTAAAGCTGTCTCTGTGACAGTAGTCCCGGATACTGTGTATTTATATGCCGTATTCGCTACGTCCCCAGCAACACCTAATCTTAGGAAGGTTGTTCCAATGAACCCAGACGCGTGATAATCGCTACCTGCTGGATTCAAAGCCGTACCTGTAACTGATGATCCAATATTTAGAGAACCACCACTAAGTTCAACTACTCGGACCACGTTATCATTAATCAACCAGAACTTATCATCACTTAAATGATGGACAATAGGGATCGAAGATGCTGAATAAGTATCCGTTGCTGTAGCAGAATAAGTACCATCAGCGTCAATAGTATGAATATCAACTTGGATAGTAGAACCATCTCTTCTTGCTGTACAAATTTTACCGTTGCCAGAGGCTACCGCAGTACCATCACCGGCAGATGGTGATCCATCTAGTGTCTGGGTACTATAAAGACTATTGGCATTAAACAACCCAGTCCTATTAATCGACGCAATTTGATTCGCTGTGATATCCTCACTGACTGTTGCACTGATCTGTGTTAATGATGTTGCTGGGAACGCTGCTGATAATCCTACCATTTTAAACTCCTACGTATTTTGTCACTATAACCTTATTCTTTGCTGCATTGTAATATAGATACAATGGAGCCCCATCGTCATGATCTATATCTATTAACCCTGTACCTAGATCGGTGTTGTTCGCTTCGATTGAATAAGTATTAGACTCTATATAGCAACCCTGTGATTTCCAAGTAGAGCTGGTTCCATTAAACAACCATGCGTGCCAGGTTACTGTTAAACCAGAATCCGGGATGTAAGCCTGATCACCAGCTTCCATAAAAGCCTTCATTTGCTCAACGACAGTAAATCGGTTGTTACCATCAACAGATGGGTCTGATGGACTAATATAATTACCAGATAAAGTTTGAGCTAAATTACTTGCAGTGGTTGATGCTAATTCTGCACTGTCATTGGCTTTGATTGAGTAATGTTTTGCCGAGTATAAACTCCCGGAGACGATAACATCTTCATCCTCTGCAGCCCAATCTTGAGCCAATACAGCAGAAGCCGCTGCGTTAGTTTCATGAGTCTCTGCGTTACCTTCTGCCGTCTCTGCTGCCACTTGCGCCGCCTCTGCATCAGCCTGTGCCGCCTCCGCCGCGACTTTAGCAGCATCAGCAGATGCTACATCAGCTGCAATCTCAGCAACCGTATAGCCTGCTGCTTCGATCCCGTCAGCAGTAGCATTCCATGCTAAAACTTCACTTGCAGTAGGTTCCCCAAGGGTGATATTAGAACCAGAAAGACTGACTGGGACTAAAACTGCATCGCTTAATGTACCACCTGCTTCTTGAAGATTCGCTACAACTTTATCCAAAGCAAGTTCGATAGATTCTTGGTCAAAATCACCTAAGTTATTAAGGTCCTGATCCTGAGTATCAGGGGTGCTCCGCGTAAGCAAGACAGTGGTTTCATCTGCTGGGGGAGAAGTGAAAACTACAGTCACGCCAGAAGGATAAGGTCCTGTGCCACTAATGTCATAATCAACTCCAATCGTCTTAACAGTACCATCAACTGTTACGATTAGATCGGATTTATCTCTCAACCACTTAGTGAAAGAAAAATCGGTTGCTGCTCCGTTACCTGAATAACTGTTTGTATAACCTGTCGTTGCTACTGTCATAATGTACCTGTTAGATCAACTGACCCTCGCTCCTTGAGTCGCTCCCTAGCCCTTTGTTTAAACCCAGGGGACCTACTCTCCATATAATTATTATACATCATGTTATACGGGATAGAGAGTCCAGGGAAGTTTCTAAACGGTAAAGCAGGAAGGAAAGTTCTAGCGAACTCTTTATCTAACTCTGGGTCTTCTCCGTCAAAAATATCTTGCGCAGCGCGAGTGAATCTAGTAGCCGTCTCAACTACGTCACTTAATGCTGGTCCTGCTGCAATTTCATACCATTGTGATTCCTGTGGATTATCAGACGTCATTGCAAAACCAACCTGATCAATGAACGGAAGCCCAACCATCATCCCTATCGCACCAACTACATTCTCTGGTTTACTTGGATCTCTCGGGGATCTACCTGCGACAAGATCCTTCATCCAAAAAGTCAACATCGCCATAGACAACGAAGCTGTTACAAACTCAGCCTGACGAACAAAAGTACCCTTCATCAACATTGGTAATAATATCCTTCTAGTATAACCAGAAGCGAAACTTTTAAATTGCAAAATAGTTCTAGCAGATTCACCACCAATAGTACCTTTGCCATAACCTCTTGTGATCCAAGACCTGTCTATAATATCCGGCATTAAAGTCATAGTCTTAGACTCGCGCAACAAAACCGTTTGCCATTTAGATTTAAGAAGTCTCTTCTTGCTGCGTAACCCAATATCAGTCTTCGTTTCAGGGAATAACGATCGGTATTCATCAAGAGGAAGGTCCTCTAACTTCTCTATTGAAAGTAGCCCGTCACCATGCTTGTTAGCGTCTACTGCATGAGAGCGAATAAAATTCCACTCGGCATCCGTTATCCCTATATCCTTCAATGCTCGCTGCATATCAGGAGCCAAATCTGGGATTTCAAAATTTCGATACGAATGATAAATATTAGAAGCAGAAGTGTAACTTGCTCTCAGGTTCATATTAGTAAAATTTTCTAATTGGTTCCAAGAAAAAGCCTGACGTAACCCCTGTCTAACTCGCCTAACATTCTTCCCGGTCTTAGCTACTTCTTCCGCATTATCAAATCTGAAACCCGCTTGGAGTTCATCAAGTCCCGTGTTAACACCTGCCATCGAAGCTCTTAACCTTGCATCAGTCTCAACCTTTCCAAATTGCTTCAACGAAGAATTAACCCCCTCTGCAATCCCCGCAAAAATCTCTCCGGGCTGTTCCTTGTTTAATAGAGATGAAATACGAACCCCTCTAGTAGTGAAGTCGTTAAATGCTGTGATTGTAGCTCCAGCTAATTTACCAACCGCTCCTATGTCTCTAATTAACTCCATTGTGTCAGAGAAGTTATGATTGCTAATTTTATTCACGTCCCCAAAAATATTACGTTCTAATATCGAGTTTTTATCCCCATCTCCAGAATGGAAATTATCATTTAAAAAATGACCACCTTTCTTGTTGATAAACTCAGGGTCCGCCTTAGTGCGAGATTTAACTTCTTTCACTATATTTCTAAACTGCTGTCTTGGATTAGAACCCCAATACTCAAGCTGCGACACCACTCTTGCATCCCGGGTAATCTGATGCATCATTCGCTCATACAAGGAATCTCCAATAAAAAACTTTGAAGCAATCGTGTGATATTGTTCAGGAGTTAATTTGATACGACGTTCTAATCCAGACAGTTCCGCAAGAGAACCTGTCCCTTTATTCCCCTTCTCTGCTGCATCAATCTCTCCAAATGAAAGTTCATCTGCAAAATCACTATACTCATTTGCAAGAATCTTTTGTTTGAATTCTATCCAATCTTCCTTTGGTCTAACATCATCACCCCATACGACATCTTTCATTATCTCGTAAAATTCATCATCAGAAAATTCTTGTACCTTCATATCCTGCCAAAGATTCGAGGTGATAAAATCTTCATTGAAACCAATGGTAGAACCAGCCGCCCCTTTACGCTCATGCAAAGAAAGAGTTTGCTCAAAGTATAATTGAGCAGAACGATAAGCCTTGTCACTTCCAGTCACACTCTTTATTGAAGGGATCCCTGACTTGTGAGCCTTAGATAAAGCTGCGATCTCCTTCTCTATTAACTCAGAGTTGTTATTGTCCCGCATGAACCCTAAAAGGTCTTCTTGAAGCAGTTTCGTTTCCATGTCCTGGATAGCATTACGTCCCACTGTTTCAGACCATTGTTCAAAGTTGCGAACAACTGAATAAAGCCCTTCTTTAACATTCGCACGCTTGGATTTATAACCCAACTTGCTTAATACTTTTTGTGCAGCAGAATCACCTTTCTCAAGATGACTCATCACTATATCAACCTTCTGTTTCCTTAGGTCAAAGTCTCTTATTAAATTATATCGACGGAACGCAGCCTTTCTTTGCTTTACTTTCTCTGCCGGGGTTAGTAACTCCTCGGCAATAGCAGATTGACTTAATCCGCTATCCTTGCGCTTAACAACATCTTCAAGAAGCTGTTTCGCTTCCTCTTTACTTACTTCCCCTTCACTATCGGCGATAATCTTACCTACGCAATCTTCGTATCCCATATCAACCTCCAAATACGCAGTCAATACTACGCTTAATACCTTTTACTTTTCTGTCCAATGACTCTTCAAAACTTTTAATATCAGCCTCTATAGCAGCAATATCTTCTTCACCAAGTCCTTTTCTTAATGCTTCAATTTCTTCGTTGATAAAAGACTCGTGGACAAATCCGTCATCAGCAATCTTGATATTTTCATTCCCTAATCTTGCAGCAGGGGAAATAGCAACCTCTTGAGCAAAATTACCTTTTGCTATTTTACGGCTAATAATATCCAAAGCATCTTTCTCTGAGATTGAATTTTTTATATTATTCAACTGTGCCTGTTGATACAATTCTCTAATCGCATCATCTTTACCTCTTAAGGCAGCCGCTAGTTGACTTTCAGTAGGATTAGCCTCATCAAAGAACTTAAGAAAATCCATCACCTGCTTTCTTTCAGAAGGGTTTAATTTTTGCAAGTCAGTAATCTTTAACTTTCTATACTCAGGATTTTCAGAAATAAATTTCTTTGACTTTCTAAACCTGCTCTTATAAGTATCATACCCAATGTCAGTATTAGAACGAGCTAGTTTTAATTCAGATTGAAACTCTTTCAATGCCTGCAAATTAGCAGGATCATCAAATGCCTTTGAAGCAACTTCTTTCGCTTCCAATTCCTCAACCAATGCAAACACTTGCTTTGCGGTTAAAGTATCACTAGCTTTAACTCTTTCTTCCCCTAGTAAACCTGCTAACTCTCTAAAGAAACCTTTTCCTTCAAACCTAGCTTTATCAATCAACCCTGAGTTTTTAACTAAGTCACCAAAATCTCTAGCTGTAATAACACCTTCCAAAGAGCCTAACTTCTCAGCAAGAGTTCTAATTAATCCTGGTAATTCAACCCCTCTTCCCTTTGCAGTTAAATCAAAAACTCTTTTAGGGTCTGAAAAGAAGTTTTCAGGTATCAAACTTGATGTCCTTGCCGTCTCTAAAAGCCTACGCGTATCAGGGCTGCGTAAATCATCTAAGTCAACTTTCCCGATTACATTATTCAAAAAAGTTGTACTGTTGTTTGGAGTTAAATCTTCAGCAATAGAGCCTGCTTTCAATATCGCTCTAATCATCTCAGGCTCAGGGATACCACCGTCTTTATTTACGGCTGTTAAATAATTAGTGAGATCAACTCGTGCTTCCTCTGTTAACTGAGTCCCCATCGCAACTTGAGCTGCATCTACATCTTTTTTTGCGTTAGCTAACCTCTCAGAAAAATCTGCCAACCTTGCAGTTCGTTTCCCTCTAACTGCCTTTGTACGCACCATTGAACCTAACGTGCCTGTTCCTGTACCAAAAACTCCTGCTGTCCCAATATCTAACAAAGCATCTTCTAACCCGTAATCAAGAGCAAGATTTTGGTGGTTCATATAAACAGCCGGTTGAGCCAATAAAGTACCACCCATCGCGTCTACAGCACCATGCCCGATTGGAGATTTTAAAACCTTGGCTGTTAAACTACCAGCCTTCGCCAATCCTAGAGCACGAAGCCCCTTGAAAACACCAGTCCCAACTGGAGCGTAGTTAGTAACATCAGTTGCCATTGAAGCTAGTGCTAGTCCTAAATTACCAACCTTCCCTAGTAAACTCTCATTTTGAGCAGCCCTTGCAATATAAGCCTCTCGCTCTCTATCTTTGTGAACCGCTGTTGACTTCCTTCTTGCATCACCAATACTAATAGGTTCTTGAAACTGGAGCACTCCATCAATACCCCATTCTTCATTTGCCTGCTCTGGAGTTAAAATTTTATCCTCACTAAGAGGACGCATAAATGAAGACTCAACTCCGCCTAAAACAAAACTGTTGGTGTTGTAACGATCCATCTGCCCCAGACGAGCCCATAACTCAACTGAAAAATCTGGCTTGATATTCTCCTTACTTTCAAAACGAGGATTACCACTGGATTTTATCTTTGGAACTGAGTATGCCATTACTTAATCTGGATCTCCCCTGTCTCTGATAAAAAGATACTGCCAGAAGGAGTAGAAGCTCTCGTTACAGCAAAAGCCTCGTTAAGTTCAGCCCAAGACATATCAATCACAACAACGCCTCCCTTCCCGTCACTCAACCCCATTGGTAAATTGCCACCCTCTGTATTAATCAACGCTTTGATGCCTCTATTAGAAGTGACTAGTTCTCCTGTTTGAACCATGTTCTCAAAATCAATACTTGGTAATGCTTGAACTCCAGTTGCAGCAGTATTGATCATAGGGGTAACGTCGCCTCTTAGTTGAATCAAGCCCCCGGTCGTTTGAGCCTTCGCCTTAATCATCCCTCGCAAGATTTCATTCTTGCTAAAGTAAGACAACTTCTGCTGGAAAGCCTGTGCCTCCATATCTTTCTTTGGCACTTGAACAGTCATACCACGCTTTTTCACAACATCAATATGACTTTTAAATAAATGATCAATCGCAAATTCTGCAGCAGAACCATGGTCATAAGGACCTTTGCCCATCCCAGGCTTGTAAGAAGGGTCGAGTGGAGCATACATAGCAAGTTTAACTGCCGCCTGTTGCAAGTCCGCTATATACTCCGGATTATCAGGGACTCTGGCTTTCTCTGCTTCTATATATGGAGTGATTCTTTCAATAACCTCTGATAAAAGACCCTTACGGTCAGTCTCTCCCTTCGCCCATAACGACTTTAATTTCTCGTCACTCATTCGAGTTGCTTGATAAATAGGACCGAATGATCTCGTCTCCGTGTAACGAGCTGCCAGCATATCAAAGCCACCCCTTCTGGATAACTGTTCAAGCATTATTTGACCAGCTGTCTTAACACCCACTGGAGTTGAATTGTTCTCTAAAATATCTTGGTAACGAGCCTCTGCTTCCAACACCCCTATGTCACCAGAAAACTGGGATGCGTAATAAGCCAACGCTTCCTCTGTTAAAAACTCGACATCCTCGTCTCTCATTCCTTGAGCGCGAGCTAATTCAAGTTGAGTCTTAACCAATAAATCCCTATTCTCTAAACTGTTTGGATTTTGAGCAACAGCTAATGCCGCCTGTTTCATTGCAGGATGGTTTTTGAAAGCCTCTGCACTATTGGTTTGCATCAACTCTCTAAAGTTGATTACCGTCGCACCAATTTCATTTAAAAGATTAGCTCTCGCGTTATACTCTGCACCCCTAAGCACACCTGATTCAACCTCTGCTTTTAACCCATTCTTTAAAGCAACCATTGTGCTTAAATCCCCGATCGACTTCGCTTTAAAAAATGGCACAAAATCAATCGCAGAACGATACGCACTTGCCTTGTTCTGGAGAGCGATATTCTCCTTATCACGAGCTGCTGCTGAAAATAATTTGTTTGCAAAACCTAAGTCTGGATCAAATCCTGCTTTTATTCTTGCAACTTCGCCAGCAAAATCATTTTCGATAGTAAGCAATTCAAGTGCCTGAGCACCTTCTAACGCTGCTTGTTTTAAATTACGGACATCCTGAATAGCCTTCACTCGACTTGCGCCATCAAGAACATCTAACATTCCATTCCCTAGTAAATCTTTTTCAAGACCTTCCATCCCTTGTATATATTGATCCCTGTCAATTTTATTTAAACTGAAAGAAGACTTCAGTAAATCTGCCTTGCGGCTAAATGCCGTTAATATCTCTTGATCCTCATAAGTGTCTAACTTTTCTCTCTTTGTTCTTGAAGCCGCATCTTTGTAATGCTGCACTTGAGTAAGCCTCTCCATTAATAAAGTATCAATCGTTCTAGAATCTCCTGCGTTAGCGATCGCAAGAGTGTAAGAATCATGCCCCTTTTGGAGAGTTTTAACCTCTTGTTCCTGTAAAGATTTCATCTCAAGTTTATTAGCATCAATCGCATAATTACCACGAGAGCGGTTTAATAACTCTTTAAACTTAACTCGCTGGTCCTTGTTAGTGATATTAAAAAGTAATTTCTCTACTTCCGTATCGTACCAATCAATCTGAGCATCCGCGTTAAATGCTCCCTCTGGAGCTTGCTCAAATTGTTCTGCCAGTCTACTTGCCGCTCTGGACTGCAAGTCCTGAGCCAAAAAAGATTCTTTGGCAGCAATACTGAGGTCAAGGCTATCTTTTTTCGCCTCTGCAAAATCATCAATTATTCCTCCTATCGCATCGCTAATTCTCTTCATTATGATCTCCCTGCTGACGGAGTATCCCCGTCTAATTGTCTATTCGTTGCAGCCTTGGATTCTATCTCATTAACATTTTTATAAGTAGAACCAATAGTCTCAATGCCACCTGCGATCTGAGACATACCAATCTCACTAATACCAGAAGCCGCACGTAATTCTTGCAACCGCTGTTGATATTTCAAGTCCGATATCTTTACCAACTTCTCGAACTCATTGTCTTGGATCGCCTGATTAGTAGCAGTCCGGATAGAACCACGGAATTGAACTCCCACTGAACCTGCAGCTATCGCACCTTGTCCTGCTATCAATCTCTCTTGACGAGCACCTTTCAAACGCTCAACTTCAATTCGATCTTGTAATGCCTGGATCTGTGCTTCTGCAGCAGCCGCCAAAAAAGCCTTCTCTCTCTGCCCCTCAAAGAAGCCTGTAACCCCTTTCACTGCAGACATCCCTATCATTGCCATACTAATTGGCTCTACCATAATCTACCTCTCAAAATTCACCTTGTAATTCAATGCTAATATCGTCAATGGTGCTTCCTCTTCTTGAGTGATAACCAATGACACATCTCGACCAGTAATGTTAGAAACAGGGATTCGCTTCTGCCCCGTAAACAAAGGGGGAGGCGTATCAACAGGATCATCCGGAGACCTAAATCTCACATCTTCATCGAAAGCAGAGCCGCTTTGCTTAACAGTCATAGAGCCAGTTCTATGCAATGATGCTTCAAGCTCAGGGACCCCTTTCTCTTTACCTATCTGGGTATTGTTACTTATAGGTAAATCTAACGCAAATGTTTCAACTCTAGTATCAATCCCAATCCCTACATGGAAATCACCTTCGATAGATTCTGCAAGAGTGAAAGTACCGCCGGCGGAAACAGTGCCCGACTGCGTATGATTAGTACCATCATCCTCTACAGCAATAGGAGTCTTTGAAGAAAGAATCTTCATCCCTGTCACAGCATCAGTGTCACTAAATTCTGCATAGCAATCTAACAACTTAGTCTCTGCATTAGTGGTCGTCTCTAAATAGTCCCAAGTGGTTAAATCAAGCTCAAGCAAATGAACAGTAGCAGGAGATGCGTCATCATTAGTAACCTCTGCATACAATACTTCTTTTTCATCTTCCGCCCTTAAAGACACTAATTCGGTTATTGATACCCCGTCAATCGTATGAATCGCCCATGCTTGGATTTCTAACTTTGCATCATAAGTCAAACTAGCTAAAGTCCCATCCTCTAGCAAACACCAGATGATATTAAAAGGGTAAGTAGTCACTGCAAGCCTAGAAACTTTCTGCTTTAAAATTTGATCTGAATATAAATTCAAATTTTGATCCTCGAAACGATCACGACGGAAATTATAATCAGTCCTTAAAAGAGCCTGTTTGTCAAAACGCACATAGAAAGTATCATCCAATGTAACTGGTCTGATTGCAGCACAAGGAACATTCGACTGCTTAACAACACCGATTGCAGAAGTAGGATCAAGGGCTCCATCTTTGATACTAAGAACATAACGACCATCATTCGTTCCTACATGTAATAAACGATCTGAATGCAGCCAACTAATGTCGGCTGCACGCAAATCAAGAAGCGACAAGTCGATTGCACAATCAGGGGTTTGAGCGTGATTACCCGATTCATCTGCAACTGTTGGACTATGCCGCTCAAAATTATTAGCCATCGAACCAAAGATCCGATTACCACGAGCTTGGAACAACCTATTTTGATGGAAAGCACAAGTCGTTGAATAACCATTCTCTGCATTCAATGCGCCTAATCTCCAGTTCTTGGTTGGGCTTGGATCAGTGCTCGCGGAAGCAGCACCTAAAGAAAACTCAACCGTTGCACCATATACTGAGGTAAATGACTGAATATCCGCATCAACACTGGTCGCAGAATTATAAGTTGTTATAATTGCACAACCCCAATGATTAGCAGTATCTCCATCAGGGTCTTTGTTATACTTCAAACGAATCAACTTACCAACATCATCAGCATCAAAGAAGTTAACAGTACCGCCAGACTTGTCTTCCGAAACAATATTAATCCCAGTGCCACTTTGATCATCAGCATTCATCTTGTGCTTAACATTCAAATTGATCTCGTCCCAAGGACCATCAATCTCCTGCACATCCTCAAAGGTCCAAGTCGTATCATCAGTACGGGTTAACTTCTTCATCGACGTCCCGCCATCTAAAGTGATATACATCACGTCCCGAGACTGTGAATACCAAGCATTAGGCCATCCGTCATACTGATCAGAAATCCCACTAGAAAAACTATGCACCTCGGTAGTAACACCACCACTGCGCTTGTAAATCGTAAACGTAACATCAGAAACATCAACCTCAACTGAGATCACGTAACTCTTTGTTGGACCGGATTGAAAAGGGATTAATGCTGCAGAAGTTGCAGCAAGATCATCAACTAACTTCCAAGGGGGTCTTCTGGTTACTCCTCCACTAGGAAGTGGAATCATATTCTGCAATAATCTTGCACCCTGATAATAACGTGTTTGGTCACGACGACCAGCAAAAGTTGGGGATAACTGCCCCGCTGAAAAAGTGAATGTAGCAATGTCAGCTATCTGTGTCATTCTAACCGCAACCAAGAACTAGTCTCTTCTAATTCTGGCTCCCCATCTCCCTTACTATCTCCACTTAACGCCTCATATAACATGACACGGTAATTGTCATTTAATTGACGCTCCTCAGTACGAGACTGAGTAATCTCGTAACAAGCCTTTGCTGCTAATTTTGCAACAAATAATTCTAAAAATTTAGCCGTATACTTAGTTAAATCAGTCTGGTCAAAAGTATAAATTAACCTCACCGTATCCTGATCACAAAGCAACTCTCCGTTCTCAATAGTGTAATCAATATCAGAACTTAAATTCGTACCACTGGAATTACGAATGTGCTGCTCTTTTAAAAAATCATTCGGTAAAGTAAATTTATAAACCCAGTCAAAGGCGGGAGAAGCAACAGTAGGAGCCAATACTGACCTCTTAGTTGCAAATGACCACTTGCCATCCTCAATAGCTGCAATCCGAGAAAGCTCATAAAACTTGCGAATAGCTCTACCATTTCTTGAGTTCTCTTCATAAGAGGATAAAGCCTCTTGCCCAAGCAGGGCAAGAGACATATCCGCTATTTCCTTCTGTGTGATACTAATTACCATTACTAGCTTTCGTCACACTCAAGTACGTATACTTGCTCCTCGTCAAGACGAGATGCACCCATAATCGCACCTACAGAAATTTGTGTTTGAGAGTTCAAATCACCACGAGTAACAAACTTGACAGTTGGCTCTGCACCAATTCCAAGTCCAATACCGTTTCTGCTGAACATTAAACAATCTCTGATATCAGTATCTACAGCCAATCTTGCACTAGTGAAGATATCAACTGCAATACCAAGTTTAAGTGAACCAAGGTAGCCACTCAACATTGGAGATACAATATCACTCGCCTGAACTCTATTGAAGTCATTGTCAATAAACTTGTCAATATTCAATAGCTCAGTCGCCTGCTTAGGACCAACAATAAGAGATACGCGATCACCCTCGAAGTCACCTTCTAGAAACTTCTCGACTCCTTCAAGAATCTTTGCGTATGTCATACCGGTTGAACCGTGAGCAATCGTGTTACCACCCGGGAATGATGTAGTAGTACCACCATTCTTACCAGTGTTAGCATCCGCCTGTGCAGCAGCGATGATAAGATCATCTGCGTTACGAGCGAAACCACGAAGGATATTGCTTACAATATCAGACTTAGGATCGAATGACATATCATTAAGATGATCATCCAATACTAATTCATGGTAGTAGTAGTTACTCTTAGTAATCTGACGTCTTGCAGTCGTAGCACTTGAAAGCACTGTCGCTTGCGTTAAATCAGCTACCTCAGAAACACTTACCTCGCCAATTTGGTTCATGTACCACTCTTCGGCATTACTGAAATTCTTTACAGTAATTAAACCTCTGAGCTTACTCATTGTTTGTTGCAAAAGCGGCGTAAAACCTGCTTGGTACGCCTTCTCTGCATTTGTATTTAAAGTTGCCATAGTATAAACTCCTTTCTCTTCGCAACCTACTAACCCTTGAGTTACCCTGTTACGGACTCGAAAAAAAGTTTAGACTTTATAAGTTACCTAAACCGTATATCTATAATATACCACAAGTTTATTCTGGTGGATAAAGCCTGTTCTTTAACTTGACAAATTCTGCCTGCTTCTCACTAAGTATCGCTGCGTCCCTATACCTATCTAAGCCAGCAATCTCTAAAGATAAGGCTTGATAACGCTTAAACATATCCTCTTTAGCTTCTGCAGATTCACCCTTTAAATTACGGGTATCATCACCAAACATATCGGCGATATCCTTAAAAGTCTTAGCCATCAACGGATGATCCGCTAATGCCATTTCCTTATCACCAATCTTGATCGTCGCCTCTCGCAAAAAATTACCGAAATTCTCACTTAAATGCTTGTCAATAAACCCAGTCGCCTGACCTAATGCCTCTTTAGCTGCATCCTCAGAACCATACTCCTTAACAATCTCTCGATAAGCATTATCATAAGACTCCTTGGCAGCACTGGATGAAGCCTCTGCTCTCGCCTGAGCCATCGCCTCTAAAGCTCCATAAACCTTCTTCGCTTGATTCTTATTCAATCCAGCCTTATGCATGTTCTCAACTAAAGACTTGAAATCATCCCCTGCACCATCTAACTCATACTCGTCTGGAGTCTTTGGACGACCAGCACGATTGTAAAATTCATTCCACTCGTCAGGAGCTTCATCCTCTCCCTTCTTTGGGAAAGCACCCTTCTCCCCTATCTTCTTCTGCGCCTCTGTCCAACTCTTAGCAAGATCACCAACACTCTTGAAATTACTCAATACCGCATGATCACGGTACTCTTCCGGTAAAGACTCCCGGAAAGTATTAACCTCAGGCTCCGCCTTCGTTTCACCACCAGTAGATTCACTACCACCACCTAACAATGTTTCGCTCATATTATTCTCCAAATTGTTCTACTTCACCACGCTCAATGACATTAAGAGCCTCTGATTGAGCAATCGTTACATCCATTGGATCAAGACCCATTATATTGAAAATATCCAATATCAACGCACGCTTACCCGCTAAGAATAACTCTGCATCCTTTTGCGCGGCTACATCAAACATACCAGATTCCTGAAATAAGTAAAGTAAAACTTTCTTGCCATCAGGACTCTTAAATACCTTCCTAAATAAACTCCCCCAATAATCTTCCGTCTCTTGCGCCTCTTTCAACACATCACGCGAAAATAGCATTTATATCTACTCCTTTAGATTGAATATCTGCAATATTCCTTCCCGCCTCACTTAATTGCTGCGTTTGCTCTACTGCAGCTCGCTGCTTCTCAGCTTGACGCTCCGTATTGATCTCCTCGTTAAATTCATCCTCTGTACGCATGACCTTCAACGGAACACTCTCAATCTCTCGCATCTCCTCCACTAATCTCAATGGGTGAATCGTCTTAAGAACCTCTGGAGCTATCTGACCTACTACCGAAATACTATTCAAAAATCGCTGCAACCCAATCGAATTCGCTTGACGTTGAGCACGAGCTAATGGAGAATTATAAATAGGAGCCACCTGGGATGCTGATAACTCTGCAGGAGGCTCCCCGATTATACCATCATCCACTAATTCCTCATATAAAGCCAGCAACAATGGTCCCAATATCTCCGTCTGGATTCGACTCATCTGAGGAGCCATACGACCTAACCTCTCCTGCTCTCGCTGAGCAACCTCTAATGACGTCATACGACCTTGCTTACCCTCTGCAATCAAATCTATATAAAAACTCTCCTGGATCGCGCGACGACGCTGGTTCTCCATCTCTAAACCAATAGGTAAATTACCTACCGTCACCAATGGAGTCGCCACCGCAGGAGGTAATCCTGGAGTTGACTTGTAATAATTCACTGCCTTAGAAGTTAAATTTAACTTCCTCGTAAATGACTGGAATGGTGCTTGCAATGGAGGCTGGACAACCTTCTCTCCTGCCTCTAAATTCGTACGCACCATGTTGTTTAAAACCTTCGCATCCTTCAATGCCTTCATCGCAGGACTACGACCCATCGCCTCACGACCCGCTATCTTCTCCCAACGACCAATGTAAAAAGGGAAACGCTTATAACCATTCACCTCTAATACATACTGACCTTCACATAAAGCATACACACTCTCAAACTTATGAGCCTTCTTACCATTACCCTGATTAGGACGGACCGTATGCACAACCTTTATTCGAGTGCTTGGATAACCACTTAAACGATGCTCTACTTGACGACGAACTTCGTCACTCATTTCCGGAAACTGGTCAAATAACTGCTTTGGAGTCATCCAAATAGGACGATACACTACATCCACTAAACCCTCATCATTCTCTTCAAAAAATATATCAGCCAATGGAACCGTCTCAAAACGACTCTTTAAACCACGTCCTCGCTTAAACAATACACCAGTACCTAAACCCGTAATCTCATAATATGCCTCATGGATAGCAGGATAAAATCTCACTGCTGTGTCACTCAATAATGCTAAAATCTGATCCGTTGCATCCTCTAAATGACGCTTGATCGCCTTCACTCGCAATAACTTTTGGTCAACTACCGACATCTCAAACCAACGCATCGCTTGATTCGTCATCCCACTCATGATTGCACCCACTAAGTCTGAATGAGCCCGCTCTGCTGTTGGATCAAAAATTTTCGCATTCCTATCCAATGCCCTGTCACCAGGGTTAGAAGCACTAAAACTCGCTGTCGTTGGATAAATATAAGTACGAATTCCCTCAAATAAAGTATCCCAAATCTCTCGATCCGTCTCCAATACCTCTAAACGCTTTATAACCTCTGCTGCTAAATTCATAACAATGTCTTCCTTCCACCAACTTCCTTACCAACACGATCTCGACGGATAGAAGGATCCGTTAGCAAACCAATTCGAGCACTATCCTTCGCCTTCATTACATCCTCCGCAATCGTCTCCCTGAAACCAAATTGCGTTGAAATCATCTCACGCTCACGATCTAAAGCTCGATTGCCCGCACGGACCAATAACCTTCGAGGAGCAAAATCCTCATCTCGTAAATAATCCTTTGGACCACCAAATAAAGAACCTAAAACAGATCCTAAAATTCCGCCGCCTAACGCCGACATACCTATCTTAGAAAAATCTTGCATAGACATACCTACATTTTACCGCATATTTACAGATTCACAACTCGAACTCTTCATTCTCTGCATACTCTGGCTCGTCACCACTACTAAAAAACTTGTCAACACGACCAACTGGAACCATCCCCAATGTGATCGCAACACACGCCATTCGGTACGCATCCGCTCCATGAATAAACTCATCCTTCAACGCATCTCCATAATTCTCAGTCGTCTTATTCATCTGCTTAGAATAATGCGTTAAACACAATATACCCTCATGACAATTACGCTCGTCAAATAAAAATCTCGGGAATAATGCACGAGTGTAATCAATACCTGCCTGCACTCCAATCCTTGGAATAATCTCGATCTTATCCACTACACCCTTACTACGAACAAACTCTATCTTCGTCATACCCGTACTCTCCGTAGAATTACCATCCCATGGATAATAATGACAATCAATTACATAATCTAAACGCCTCGCGTCTAAATGCATCTCATACAACGACTTATCAGCATCCTGACAAAAACCAATCCAGTGAATCTCTCGGTCATTCGGTAACTGAAAATCAACCGCCGCATTAGTACCATTCTTACCAATGTCCCATGCACGAAATACCGGATAGTCTGGGTTGTGAGGCACTAAACCAATACGACCCTCCTCACGAACCTTACGCATCTGATGCTTATAATAAGCCCCACTACTACTCGCTTTGAAACTACAATAATACTCCTGCTGCACTACCTCAGGATCAGTACCCAACGCTAACTCACGCTCTATAAAATCACGCGTCACAATACGTTCACCGTCATGATAATAAGTGTCGTCCACCGTTAGCAACCATGCTCGATTCGTCTTCTTCGTCTCCTGCTCTAACTTTGCATTTAAATACGACTGATAAAACTCGTTCTCGCCCTTCGGAGTCCCAATCTTAAATATAAATCCGCCACTCTGCGCCATCATTGGACGGAAAATCGTAGACATTATGCCACTCCTCCACTCTCCATACTCATCCGCAATCACACCAATAGCATTCAAACCTCGCAAATGATCCGCTGTACCATCCGCTCCCTTAATACCAACTATCTGATAAACACTACCGTTTATCAACTCCAGTGACATCTCCTGGTTGTTCTTCTTCTTCCACAACTGACGAGGGATTAACTCTAAATACGGAACTGCCTGCTCCTTTGGATCACGCGTTACACGACCCTGACCATGCCAAATTGCCTTCTTCCCCTGAGTCAATGTAGGAAACGCATGAACATATAAACCACGCTCCTCTAACATCCGAGGCAAAAGAACCGTCTTAAATACACCAGTAGACTTCCCCGCACGACGGTGAACCACCGCTGTTCCCTCTAAATGCTTTAAAAAATGACCGTCCTCATCCCGCTGAGTAAAATGCTCATACCACTCATACTGATAAAATGTCGGGATAAACGGATACCATAAATCATGCTGCTGACGAATAATCGCCTCTCCCTCCGCATCACTACAATCACTATAAACTTCCTCTACCGGAATCTCACGCTGTAAATCTTCATCAAAAAAATTAACCATGCTCAGCACTCTTCATTCGGTCGCAAACCTTCACTACCATGTCCGCAAATACCTCTTGAATACTCTTACCTCTATACAACTCATGATAACAGTAAACAGTGTCGTCGTCCGGTAAACTATACCTCAACGTATACACATTCGGAATACTACCCCTCAATAACTCTACCGATACCAAAGAACTACCACTAGATGACTCAATCATCCTCTGAACCTCGCTCCAACCGTATCATCCTGCCACGATCACCTGACTCTCGACCGTAAGCAGGAATAATATACTCATTCACTACCTTTCCTCCACCCTCTAACTTCTTACGGTCAGCCTCCGCCTGCTTGCGAACCTCTAACTCCGCCAACTTAATAGCCTGATCATCCTCTCGCTGGGTCGCGTCATTTAACACCTGCAATACTCGCAACTTCACCTTGTCTAACTCAATGCCATCACGGATTGCCTCTCGACGTAACTCCTCTATACGAATCTCCTTAAGACCCCTCTTAAACTCTGCCTTGTCCTCGTTTATATCCTTTACAAGGTCAATCAACTCCTGCACAGGATCCATCCCATTAGCAGCTAATATATCCCTGATCTGACGCCTAGGAGTCACTCTCTAACTCTTTCTTATACTGAGCCATCTGCTGCTTACGTAAACGTAACTTAGAACGCTGACGACGTATTTCTACCTCTTCCTGCAGATTACGGTCATTTAACTGACGGTTTTCCTTTAGCAGACGGTTTTTTTCCAGCTCCATCTCCCACGATCGCTGGGAATACTTGACCTTTAACGTCGTCATCTTTACCAACTCCGCCTTCGTCTTCCTTAGCTCCTTCTCCAGGTCCACAACCCTCTGCCTTAACTCTTCTAACTCGCTCAAGACGCTCCACCTTTTCTATGTCAATAGCATGATTGCCTAATCGCAATACCAATGCGTTCGTTATCGTTGCAGATAAGTTTTCAATCTCTGCTAAGTCTTTAGCAGTTACTAAACATTCACTACCGCTGTCCATGTGGAAAATAAAATCATCACCGGTCCCTGACTTTAATAACGAAGCATATTGCCTTAATTTGTTTATATCCATGAATAAAGTTTACCGAACTTGTCTTTAATTGTCAATCAGGATAGTGTGTTATCTTGTGGTGGTTTTTGGGTTTTCGGGGATTGGAAAAATTACAGATGGGGATGGAATACATCGCATTGCGAAACGCAATGGGGGCTTCGGGGGTCTCTGTATATACATATGTAATACAGTATGGTATCAAGATAACTCTTAATTATCTTGAATACAACACCGCGTAAATACTGGGATATATAATAATAGACTTACGTTTATTGTTTTGATACTATGTTATCCCGGTATATTAAGGATTGATATATATATATAAATACAGATATATATGAGTGCGCGTATATTCCACTATTAGATGGATTACTGCAGAAATTATCCGGAATATACCCCATTAGGGTATCTATCTTAGATAACACTCCCCTTAAAATCAATTCTAAGCAATTTAATTGACCAAGTCTATACTTAGACCTATACTAAAATCATGCTATTAAGTCTAGACTTATCGCTTAATGAAACTGGTTATTGCATTGATACTACTAATTTAATAACAAGCGGGATTATTAAGCCGCCTAAGACCTTATCCCAGTATCAGCGTATTGATTACAACTTATCTAAAATCTTGGAGTTAGTTAAGGATAATGATATCAAGCTAGTAGGTATTGAAGCAGCAGCCTATGGCTTAAAATCTAGCAGTATGAATATACTTGCAGAGCAGCAAGGGGTTATTAAATACGAGTTACGCAAGCGCGGTATAGCAGTAACAGAAGGTAATATTAGTTCAATCAAGAAGTTTATAACCGGTAAGGGCAATGCTAAGAAGATTGAAGTTATAAAAGCCCTAAGAGATAAGTACAATATTCTTACAACTAATCACAATGAATGCGATGCTATCGCTTTACATTTATATTTAAAATCCCTAGACCATGTTGTCATAATCTGAATTATAAATAAATTATTAAATTCATAACTTCTTAGTTACTTATTAATGAATATTGTGTATAATGAATACATAAGGTTAGTTTGAGTAAATTAATCAATAAGGAATAAAAGATATGACAACTAAAAATAAATACCTTGAAAATTGCGGTAATGGGTTTATGACCATGATTAAAGTTATAGAGAGTTTAAACTGGGCTTATTACGGTGAATACCCGTATCAACAAGGGCAATACGGCTTTAGAGTAGCAAATAAGCGTTCCACGGTATACGGTGCTAACGATGGGACTTGGCAAGCGATTAAGAAAAAACTTGTTGAACAATTAGGGCATCATATAGTAAGTTTTGGCGCGGGGCACTCTCAATACGCGCCGGAACAAGCTAGGTTTGCTGTATTCATTAAATCCAAAGCTCAAGCTAGTAGAGAATATAATTTGTTAAAGCACATTAATAGATTGATAGCTAACTAGACTTATACCATGGGCTCATTATTGAGCCTATGCATAAGCCTAGCAAGTGACTAGGTAGCAGGAAAGGAAGATATGATATGACGACAACCGGATATATAGAATATGGAAAATACTGGGTAACGCCAGGAATAGAGAAGATTTACGAATCTTGTCATTATCAAGAGTATTTAAGTAAAGCTTTAAAGCTTAATACTCACTGTATAGAAGATATGGATTGGAATAATCTTAAAGCATGGGAATTATTTGTGG
>Ga0208019_1000107_pt1 | contig 41918 bp, 57 predicted proteins | sample CB_VirMetaG_5_FD_184540 | JGI IMG/M metagenome (GOLD analysis project Ga0208019, IMG submission 184540) | Freshwater to marine saline gradient viral communities from Chesapeake Bay - CB_1508_1D Viral MetaG (SPAdes) (version 4) | ecosystem: Environmental > Aquatic > Marine > Coastal | place: USA... | reverse complement strand
CTGAAGGGCCGTAGGGTCGGGTGCAAGGTATCCTACATCACCCTCTTCACCCATGTAGATACGAGCACCTGGCTCAAACTCAAAGTCCTCTACGTCCCCCTTAATCTTGAGTACGGGATATGCAATCTGATCGAAGACATCTGCCTTGAGGTTTTCAAGGTGGTCGATCCGGTACTGCATACCTACGAGATTATCCAGTGGTCCCATAGAGTAAAGGTTATCCGGTCGGTCCCTCCACCCTGCATGGTACACAGGTGAGCCTGCAAGCCAGCTAGGATTCTGAGCATTGTCCAGAACGTATGCCCTGTCTACAATGGTAATGATCCGATTGGTATGAAGCTTACCGGCTTCCTTGTCGTAGACATCACCGTAGAACGTCAGGATTTCTACATAGTCTGATTCGTAGTAGTGACGGATGTTGCTGAAGCCATCTGCTACAAACCCATCGTCTTTGTACCGTTCATCCCCACTATTCAAAACTGTGGTACGGGCAGAAAGACTACGTTCAAGAACCTTCTTGTAGAAATTATTTGTTGGGTTCTCATCAATCAGTCTTTTGAGTTCACCGAGGGTTTTAAGACTACGGACAATCTTTGGTGTTGATTTGAAGTTAGCAGCAGTTGGGTTAAATACAATGTCGAAAGGAGAGATACGAACAAGCTTCGGACCAACATAATCAATAGTAACCTCACCATCTTCTTTTGTCAAGTACTTTTGTTCCCAAGAAACCGTAGCAAAGCAGTTTCCATATTGAATCCAATCGTACAGAAGGTCAGAAGCAGTATTAATGAAACTGGACTGACGGAGTTTGGTGTCCATGTATGCTTGGATAGTCTGCCGTTTATCTTTAATCAACGGGTCTTCCGAGTGAGCCTCAAACTTCATCCACTGTTGACGGGGGAACAGGGTAGCAAAGTAATTAGCATGGAGGTTATCCATGATCTGAGTCAGCTTTGGGGTGGTCGTAGAGTTAGACCAGGGAAGCATGGCATTAGAAGTGGTCCGAGTGTCCGTAGCATACAGGTAGTTACGGAGTTCTTTCTTTTGCTCCATCCACTTCAGGCGATAAGTATTCCACTGGAACCACCGATTGCCTATCTCTACCGCCAGAGTATCCGGGTTGAGAATAGTTGCAATATTGATTTCTTTCATTACCCAGTACCTCTGAATCTATTATTAGCCCAGACTATGTTTGTTCTTCTTGCCCTGTTATATGTCTTAGCTGGTTTTACCGCCATGTCTACTACGGCAGCAAGGGCATCCTTTACGTCATCGTGAGGTGAATTACGGCTGGAAAGTTCTTCTTCCAGTGTCTGGATATTACCACCTCGGTAATGCCAGATAGAAAGGTTGTCGTATCTGGGTTCAAGAATAGCTGCAATACGTTCTTCTTTAGTCCCGTTATTAGGTCTGAACTCATCAACACTGAGAGCTAGTCCATGCTCCTTGATAAGTTCTTTCAACTGACGGACAATAGCTTTCTGTGCTACGGTAACTTCTGCTCTGATTTTACGGAAGCTCCACTTGTTTACTAGGTGAAGTATGTGTTCAAAGTAATCAGAAATACGGTCAGTTCTAAATCTGTCGATGTCAAGTATATAGATATTCCCAGAATTGTCAATACCTATTACGACGATAGCTGTATAGTCTGCCTTCTTTGACAGGCTAAATGCGAAGTCAACGGCAGCAAAGACATTCAAACGACTGTCTTGGTAGTACCAGTAGCCTTCATCCTGCTTCAGGTGTTTACGTTCATAGTACTGAAACTTGTCAGAGCCGACCGGTACATTGTCTGGATCAGAAGGATCGTTGTAGTACTGTGCTCGGAACTGGCCCTTGTCAAGGTACTGACCCCTTTTCTTGGCCAGAATCTTCATATCAAAGCCAAACCACTTTCCGTCTTTTCTTTGCTGTCGAGGCCAGAGAAATTCTCCGGTGCCATCCCCATAGCTTTCTACCGGTCGTTCAAAAACCTCGTAGATATTGTCTTCACTGACCTTCTCTCCATCATCATCATAGATGTCTTCGGACATTTGAAGAAGACTGTTGTAAAGGTCTAACGGGTGGTACCTTGTACCAACCACCCACTCCTTTGCTTCTGCCCCTTCGATAGAGGACAGAAGGGAGTATTGGCTACTCACCTTCTGTCGGCCCTCACCTGTGTATGCGTTCTCGTAAACGACAACATCGTCCAGAACTGCAATATCACAGTGAAGGCCAGTCAGTGAAGTCGTCAACCCGCCAGTAAAGATAGAAGGGTCTCGAACATTCTCTTCTTTTCGTTTAGGGTGATCCAACATAATCTCTGATGTTGTCCACCTGGCCCGTTTTCCCTCCTCGGCATTGACATGCTCTGGCCAGTACCTTTGGTACACCCGAGAAGTCAGGATACCTTTAATAAAGCCTAGCTGTTTCTCTGCGAGATTTGCTGTAGCAGAAATATACAACACACGAAGAGTAGGGTCTTTGGTTAGTTCCCAAGCAACTCTATAGGCAATAAGACGAGACTTGCCGTGGTCTCGGGGATAAAGTAGTAGTTGATGAGATTTTGCACCTTGGCGAGTCCACCAATTACATACGTCCTCATGGCATTGTCCTAGCACTTGTTCAGGTGCAACAAGCTTGATAAAGGTTACAAGGTCTGCTTCTGCTGCATCTCTGATCTGTTCAACAGGGTTTGACATTAAGCTTCTTCGTTATCAATCCGTTTACACTCGGCTTCCATCCAGTAAAGTTTTGCACCTTGGATTTGGTCTATACCTTCTAAAAGGTAATAAAGATTGTTAGAGAGTTGAGCAATACACTCCTCCTCAGTTCGATAAAGCTCATTGGATAATTTAGAAATGCACTTCAGTTCTTCATTTAACGTAATGCAAGCAGAGACAACAAAGAGAAAGGTCATTCCATCACCTCCAGTTTTTGTTCATAGACAGACGTTCTAAACCCCTAACCATCAACCACCAACTCCTAAAAGCCTAGCAAGTTGGTCTCGAAGAATAAAAGCAGCAGCAATAAGACCTGACAAAAGAATAATCGTCTGTCGCCACGTCTTTAACACAAGTCGTTGGGCGGCTCTGTAGTTAGCTTCTTCAGCAAGCTGGTCCGCAACTGGGATCAACTTCTTCAGAGCCTCTACCTCTTCATCAGTCAGTTGTGGCATTTACACTGCTCCAAAGAAAGAGTCACTATTGATCGAGTACAGGCCAGACTACATTTTGAGGAAAGCCCTCTTGCTGTGGAACATCACGAAGTGCTTGACGGTATTGCGCCCAAGGGATACGGACACTTTCTGGTATGTCCATAAGCTGCGTCCAGTCTGAATCAAACAATTTTGCGTTGCGTTTATTTCTTACGTCAGCAGCGACAGTCTCCTCAGCCTTCAGTTCCAAGTTCCACCCACGGTGCCACTTAGCATCTTTACCGACGTAATATTCGCCGGGAACAACGTGATGCACATTTGTATCTACAGCGGGCATTTCGTCAACGACAAGCTCAAAGATGTTACGATCCTTGAGTGCCTTATCTGTCAACTCAGCTGGGAAAGATACGTTTGGGTTATCCTTGTACAGCTGCTTAATTGTGTAAATCTCAGGATTACCGTTGGTAATTTTAACGTACTGTTTCATTATGTGATCTCCAAGTAGCCAGACAGAAGGAAATTGTAACGGTTGCTGTCCCCGACATCAGTCGAGCAATCCGTTGAGGACGGGCCTTGGCCCAGAACCTTCAAGGAAACGGCGCTCAGGTTGGTGGCCGCATGGGTAAGCGTCGCATCCGGTGTCAGGCCGAACGTGTGGCCGGTGATTGACCCGACACGCACCGACGAGGCGAATGAATAGGTAATGTTCAACTCGGAGGAACCAGAAGCGGCGATGGTGGTGCCAGTCGGATCACCCGAAGTACCGGTGACATACCCCCCCTGAAGGGCCACGGATGCGCTGCTCCATGACGGGCGGTAGACGGCGACGACGGCGGTTTCCGATACGTTGCCATTCATGAACCCGCCGATGCCCGACCCGCTGTCGCCAGACTGCGCCACACGGTACGACAGGCAAGTGCGAACGCCGAAGTCGCCGGGACCAACGGAATAGCTTCCAGTGCTAGTTTGCAGAGAAGTGAACCCGGTTCCATATAGCTCCGTCGGGACCGTGCCGCCGCCGCTGTCCGCAATCTGCGCCACGACAATGATGTCCCCGACATTCAACGTCGGCATGGTGATCGTGCTGTTGTAATTGGCGGCAGTCGTGCTTGTTTGGTACACCAACGTCGTCGAGCCGCCAGCCCCGCCTGCACCCTGAATCTTATGCCACAACATACTTACGACCCATTTCCGACCAGTGCGCCATAGAGCGTGGTGCTTACCTTCCAGAGGGCGACAACAGTGTATCCAGTCGTAGCAAGTGTCGGTGCAGACCCGCCATTATTCACCCAGGTCATCGTCGGCCATGTGATCGTGTAGGCTGCACCATCGTCAATCATCAGGGTGATCGACTCACCAGCAGACAGGTTGTTAGTCAGCGAAGAGTTGCCGGTCAGGGTCCACACCTGAATAGAGCCGTTGTCCGGGTTCAGCGACGGGGTTAGCCCCGGAAGTGTAAATACGTCTTCAAGGATTGTCCCTGTCATGGTCGGGCTGGAGATAGCCGGGGCTGTCAGAGTCTTGTTGGTCAGTGTCTGTGTCGCAGTGTTGGTCGTTACCTCTACACCTTCAACTGCAATAACACCAGCACCGGTACGAGTGATCGTTGTATCTGTGGCATGACCTACGTTTACACCAGCAAACTGAGGACTGTCAGTTGTGGCTACCCCTTGATCTAAAGCCTTGACAGCAGTAATGTTAGTCAACTCAGAGTCCATCAAGGCCCCAGCAGTCTGTACGTCAGTGCTAGTGATGTCCCCCCTGACCTTGGTTGAAATCTGTGCTCCTGTTACTTTCTTTGAAGTACCAGCCTCATTGATTTCAAACTCATTGGCATCAGCTACTGATGCTGCTGCTGTAAGGTCTGAGATTTTTACGTTAGCCATTTAGTAGACCCTTTTCCAACTTCCACTTATATTTTTATACACTGCCAAAGGTTGCTTCCAAGAACCATTGTACTTTACATAAATGGTCGAGGCTTTCCATGTTCCTGCTACGTTTACCCAAGCCAACCTCGGGTGTTGTATCCGTACCCCATCAAACTGTACGGAGCCTTCTGCAATATTGTATTTGTAGGTTACAATACGGGTATCAGCACCGTCTTCTGTAACTCTTGTATCACCAGCCTCTGTAAGCCTTATGACAGCATCGTCAACTATAGGCTCGAAGACCCCACTTAGTATTCTTGTGGCCGTCGCTGCTTGGGTGCCTGCACCGGATAGACTAGAGACACCCGGCCTTATATTGTCCCCAGAAGCTGTCTCTGTGCCGGTACCTGTAAGGGCTGTTACAGCAGGTCTTGTTCTATCCCCACCAGCTGTCTCTGTGCCGGTACCTGTAAGGGCTGTTACAGCAGGTCTTGTCCTATCCCCAGAAGCTGTCTCTGTGCCGGTACCTGTAAGGGCTGTTACAGCAGGTCTTGTTCTATCCCCAGAAGCTGTCTCTGTGCCGGTACCTGTAAAGGCTGTTACGGCAGGTCTGGTCCTATCCCCAGAAGCTGTCTCTGTGCCGGTACCTGTAAGGGCTGTTACAGCAGGTCTTGTTCTATCCCCAGAAGCTGTCTCTGTGCCGGTACCTGTAAGGGCTGTTACAGCAGGTCTTGTCCTATCCCCAGAAGCTGTTTGAGTGCCTGTATTGGTTAGGGCTGTTACGGCAGGTCTGGTCCTATCCCCAGAAGCTGTTTGAGTGCCTGTATTGGTTAGTGCAAAACTTGCCGGTGCAATATTGTAGCCTATGGCTGCTAGTGTTCCGGCACCGGATAGAGCAACAACACCAAACCTTGTTGCCTCCCCGACAGACATCTTACTACCTGTTGCCGAAAGAGCAGCATTTCCGATAGCAGAAGAAACGGCTACAGAAGAAAGAGTACCTGCACCAGACAGAGCAGCATTACCGAGAACAAAAAAAACGGCTACAGAAGCAAGAGTACCTGCACCAGACAGTGCAAAACTTGCCGGTACAATACTGTAGCCTATGGCTGCTAGTGTTCCGACACCGGATAGAGCAACAGCACCAAACCTTGTTGCCTCCCCGACAGACATCTTACTGCCTGCACCAGACAGAGCAGCATTACCGAAAAGGATATTTTCAGTAACCCTTGAGTCTGACGACTCGGTGATCCTGAAATCACCGGTTTCTGTTATCCGGTAGCCGTCAGCCATCAAAGACCTCTAACTTAAGCTAGGGTGAGGTCGATATTCCCGGCATCGAACTGAAGGGTGTCCCCGTCTTCGATAAGCTTCGAAGCCGTCATTGCACCGTGCCACAGCAAATTGCCAGCAGAGACAGCATCAAAGATACCAACATGGGTTACGGTCCCATAGTTGGCACCAGAAGCCGTGAACGAAACAGCACCAGAGTTAGAGGCAGTGTCCCCAGTTACAGTAAAAGAAACCGACTGACGGGCATAGCCACCGGTCGATACCTCTGTACCACCACCCGAATCAGAGGGTGCAGCAGTATAGAGGGCAACATACCAAGCAGTTGGTCGAGTGGCAGAGCCTGCCGTCATTAACCAGTCAAGTAGCAGATTTTCTGAATAATCCGAAAGAGCAGCCATTTATTCCTCCTTTAGGCCGAAACTTTAAACCAGATGTCTTGGTCAGAGCCACCTAAGGGAGAGCTAGTACTGACCGTTACTTTATTGACGATACTAAAAATATCAGTACCATCCACATACAGACTAGCAGCATTCAGGATATTGTTGGAGTTCATATCCAAGTCTGCCGTCATTGTATTCGGAGTTTCACCGTCCCTTGAGACAAAGTTATCGAAGGCGTCTCGTAAAGCAGTAAAGTTGTTATTAAGGGTAGTGGTGGAACCAAACCCAGATGAGATTGTTGTGATGGTAGGTTTCTTAGCCATACTTATCAATTACTCTTAGTATGAACGACGGGGTTTAGTTACTTTCTTACCTGGGTGAACTCCTTTACCCTGCTCAAGAACATTCCTCATTTTCTTAGAACTGCCACGGGCTTTCGGTCTTTCACTGGTCTTAGGAGCAGACGAAGCAACCATACCATTATCCATAAGAACCCCAGTAAAGTACTCTGCTTCTTTTTTGTTGAAGCTAACACCGGGGCTGATACCAACTTTATGCTCAATACCCTGAGAAGATATCTTTCCTTGGTTAGCTTCCCTACGGGTAATCGCTGCAAGGCCTAAATTAAGACCATGAATTTTTCCAAGAATACGTTTGTAATCTTCTTGCCAAGCCATATTAGTTCACCTTCAATCCAAGCCTTTCAGCATCCTCAGACAACAAGGACAAAGCTTCCTTGTTCAACTCTTCTTCTTCCTTCTCCATCAGCTTTTTCTTTGCGACAGAGACTGTATCCTTTTCAATCCATCCACGGTCCAACAGAAGTTTGGCAGCAGAGAACGAACTACGTCCACCTTCGGCCATTTCTTGGGCGATAGCCTGGATAGCTTTTGACTTAATCTTTACTTCTACTTCTTTCCGCCAACGATTGTAAAAAGGTTTTATCTGAGGAGAACTGCGGATCACATCCCAAGTATGCCAGCTTCCAAAGACTGCTTGAGAAAAGTCATACTCCGTAGGATCAGATGGAACAATACTTAGATAAAGCTTCGACAAAGAAACATAGACCTTACCGTTGTGGTGGTGGTCTTCTTCCTTAGTGGTGAAGATAGCAAACTCTGGGTTTAGGTAGCAAAGCTCAAGGAACAGAGATTTGGTCCGAACAACATTGTTTGGGTTACGAGTGAGTTCAGAACTGAAAAGCACGGATTTCTCCACATAAGTTACAGAATGAATAATAGCATGAAAAAAAATAAGATGTCAAGATAAAAAATACGACAAAGAAGAGATTTTTCAAAGTGACGTAACGTAACTATTGACATGTCAGAAAAGTATGGTACAATTTCATTGTCAGTCCCCCCGGGGTATATATACATAATAGATAGAGGTATCTCCTTAGAAGTAGGGAGAGGGTGCCCGCCGAGTGTACTTGTATCAAGTACCCCGGTGGGTATTTTTTTTTACTTACCCCAAATTTTTGTGAGATAATTTTTTGGTGTATTGTACAGACAAGAGGAACCCCCCCGGCACCCCCTGCCTCGCCCTCGAGCCGTTCACCCTTGTCATGCCACCCCCTGCCTCGCCCACGAACCGTTCACCCTCTCCCATGTCACCCTCTCCCATGTCACCCTCTCCCATGTCACCCTCTCCCATGTCATCCTGTTCGGTTCTAGAATTGTTCGGTTAGAGAACAATCAACCTGGTTAACTGTTCGGTTAAATAACTGTTCGGTTAAATAACTATCCGATTAGAAAATTATTGTATCACCTAATCGTTCACTTGCAGAACAATAACCCATTGGAACAATTGAACATTCATCGACCGACCGGTCGGTTTATCCCTATATATTATATAGTGCTTCTTTTCTTGACCCTTGCAGGGTCATTACATACCACCCACTAAAACATTTATTTTCCTTAGTTTTCAGGCACTTAGAAAAAAGTTGCTTAGTTGACGTTACGTCAACCTTGACTATCGTTTTGACCTGTCATAGCTTTGGTACATCGGAAACGACGGGTTGCCCATCTTCCCTGATAGATGGCCCAGCATGGCAAGGCACCCCGACCTTGTCTAAGCCAACAGGGGACCGGCATTGCCTAGGTAGTGAATGCGGGTTGCTATACATAACGTCCTAGGGTTCGGGGTGACTGTAACAGGGTGAACTCGGATAGTGCAAACGGGTGTGCCACTAATCTTGCGAGGTTAGGTCGAGCGTAATTACAGCCTGAGATCAGGTGCTGTTGCGGCTGTATCGTTTGTCAACATATCTAGGCGGGTTAACAGCTCGTGACAATTGGAGCCAAAGGTTTTCCTTAGGCTTGCTGACCCCGAAAGATTGGGCCAACCCAATTTGCCTAGAGGCTAGGGGCCAGCTAAACCCTCGGGGTCATCCGGGAACGGGTGGCCCTTCATGGTTTAACTGAGCAAGCGAAAGGAAAATGCTATGCAAACCTACAAGCCGGAACAGATTGACAGTGCCATTGTTGCCATTGCGAAAGATGCAGGGCGGTTGCAGGATAAAATCCATGCTGTTGCCGTCTCTATCGTTGCAAATTGGATCGGCAAGCCGGACGAATCTTCTAGGCGTGAGTGGGGGGCAACCAGGCTTTCAAGCCTCCAGGCTGCATCCCCTTATCATGCCCAAGCCTTTTCTAAATGGGTGGCCAAATATCTTGGGGATGTCCTTGTTTGGAACAAGGAAGAAAACATCTGGGTGGCCCATGCCAGCAACAAGATGAACAAAGAACAAGCCAAGGAAACCTTGACCGAGTGCAAGGCAGAGCCTTTCTATAAGCTCAAGCCTGCCCCTGCGCCCAAGCCGTACAATGACCTTGAGGCTTTCCTGAAATTTGCGGAGCACCTTGAGGCCAAGAACAAAAAGGCGGCTGAGTCTACAGACATCGAGGTGCATCCCGAGTTTGTGAACAAGGTTCGGGAACTTGTCAAGGTGGCCATGACCCTGCAAAATGCCTGATGCAGCCTTGCATAGAAGATTGACAATCATACAGGCTGGGCTAGTCTCGGCCTGTATTGTGGTTAATCTAAGGGAGAAAGGAAATGCCTAAGTTTACTGAGGAACAGATCAAATACCTTGAGGGGGTCATTATCTTTACTGAGAATGGTAAGTCCATCAAGGATATAAATGGCAACGTCTGGGGCGATGTCAAGGGCGATGTCGTGGGCGATGTCCGTGGCGATGTCAAGGGCAGTGCCTGGGGCGATGTCGTGGGCGATGTCAAGGGCAATGTCTGGGGCGATGTCGTGGGCGATGTCAAGGGCAATGTCTGGGGCGATGTCTGGGGCGATGTCAGGGGCAATGTCGAGGGCTATGTCGGGTACAATGTCTGTGGCGATGTCAAGGGCAATGTCTGGGGCAATGTCGAAGGCAGTGTCAGGGGCAATGTCTGGGGCAATGTCGAAGGCAGTGTCAGGGGCTATGTCGGGGGTACGGAAAAGTTAACCAAATGACGTACTGCTATAAAGTAGGAGTTGCATTGTCTATGCTGTTCAACGTGGCGACGGGTGGGGAACTCTACCAAACTTTCTCTGCCCGAAACCACCAATGGAAACGAGAAGGCCGGTGGAATATCTGTCCTGTAATTGATGCCTTGACAAGCAAGGATCATTGCAAGAGAAGTTGGGCCTACTGGTATGTAAGAAAGGTGAAGCTATGACGAATGAAGTACACATCAGCAAGATGACTGGTAAACTGGAAGGCTTTCGAGCCATCTCCACAAACACAACAACCAATCCGTACTGCATCAAACAGAATGCTAGTGGCAGGGCAGATAATATCTGCACCCATTGCTACAGCCACACCATGCTGAACACCTACCGCAAGAACATGCAGGCTTCACTGCAAAGGAACAGTGACCTGCTTTCTCGCAAGACGTTAGAGGATTGGCAGGTGCCTCGTGTCCTTGATGCTTTCTTTAGGTTCGATGCACATGGTGAACTGATTAACGAGAACCATCTGCACAATCTTGTCTTGATTGCCGAGGCCAATCCACACTGCACCTTCGCCTTGTGGTCGAAACGGGTGGACCTGGTTCGTAAGTACTTCAAGCAGTACCTGAAGCCGACTAACCTTATTCTGATCTACAGCAACAGCCGTATCGGTAAGGTGCTTGCTCAACCGCCACACCCCTTTGACAAGACGTTTAACAACGTGCCAGAGGATCAGGACGTAGAGCTACAGAACTGTACTGGTCAGAAGTGTAAGGACTGTCTGTTGTGCTACCGCATGGATACAACAGACACCATCGTTGAGAAAGTGAAGAGGTACTAACTTTAAACGGATGGAGGATGAATGATGGCTTTGACACATGGCGACCGCATGTCGTGGTTTGACACTGTATGGGATGCTCTGGCGGCATACCGTGAGACGTGCATCCCTGAGGGTGATGCTGACTATGATGCTGAGTGGGATGAAATCTGCACAGCTATGGCTTGGATAGAGGAGGAACTGTGATGAGAAAGAATATTGTTATCAGCCTGTATGACTACACAGGTGAGGCTGTCATGCCTTGGGCAGAGGCTGGCTACGAATGTTACTGTTTTGATATACAGCACGACGATACACTGGCTTATATAGCAGGCGATGGTGGTATCATATTCTTTGAACATGCCGACCTGCATAGTAGGGAAACTATAGAGGCTATCATTGACCGGTTCGAAGACCAAGATGTGGTGTTCTTGTCTGCCTTCCCCGTATGCACAGACATGGCTGTGTCTGGTGCAGCACATTTCAAACGAAAGGCAGAGGCTGACCCGCAGTTTCAAACCAAGGCAGCAATGTATGCACGTTGGTGTGCTGATGTAGGTGAAGCACTGGGTTGCCCATACTTTGTAGAGAACCCAGTGTCTGTGCTTGCTACGTTGTGGCGTAAACCTGACCATAGCTTTCACCCGTATCAGTATGGTGGTTACATCCCAGAGGACAAAGCAGAGCACCCTAAGTGGCCTGAATATATCCCTGCCCGTGATGCTTATAAGAAAAAGACATGTCTCTGGACAGGTGGTGGCTTCTTGATGCCAATCAAATCAGAGGTTGACTGTTCTGCATACTACGGCAATGGATATAGCAAACCAATGATGAAGCTGGGTGGAAAGAGTACGAAGACCAAGAACATCCGCAGTGCAACACCCCGTGGGTTTGCCCGTGCAGTGTTCGAAGCTAATGGAGCAGCATAATGAAAAAGTTCTGGACACACGAAATGGTTCGTGAATACTATGACCGCAAGTGGGACTTGACGCTGCACGAACTGTCGGCACTGTCTGGTTACACGAAGGCTGAACTGAAACAAATTCTGATGGAGAACTAAGATGCTTATTGAACGTAAGAGTATGTTCACTGGAAAGATCAACGTCATGGACTTGGATGTGACGCATGACGAACTGGAACGGTGGATGGATGGTGAGTTGATCCAAAAAGTCTTTCCGCACCTGACAACAGATGAACGTGAGTTCTTGATGACTGGCACCACCCCAGAGGAGTGGGGAAAAGTTTAACAAAGACGACTACAACGAAGCAGAAGGAGACTTTTAATATGTTCGCAATCATCGCAACCAAAGAACTGAACGATGGCACCAACGGGTTCCGCTACAATTTCCTTGGCAAGAAGGGCATCGTCCGCAAGCGCAAGGCACTGAACCGTGGCTGGAAAATCCAGGACGGTAAGTCTATGAAGGCTGTCCACATGGGTAAGGTAACCGTCTACATCGAAGTGGAACGCAACCGTTATTCCACCCGCCAGCTTCGTCACTTTGCTGGGTAACCACAGCAGACTTGACTAGGAGGTCATCATGGTATTTAGTAGGGATGGAATAACTTGGTGGTATCAACTACCCGTCAAAGAATACGTCTACGGTGGTCCTGTTTATGGACCTTTCGAAAGCAAGCACGAGGCAACACGGGACATGTTCAACAGGTGGGATGAGGAGAAAGGAAATGACTAAGTTTACTGAGAAACAGCTCAAGTATCTTGAAGAGGTCATCGTCTTTACTGAGGATGGTTCCATCAAGGATGTCAAGGGCAGTGTTAAGGGCAATGTCTGGGGCGATGTCGTGGGCAATGTCGTAGGCAATGTCTGGGGCAATGTCTGGGGCGATGTCGTGGGCGATGTCCGTGGCGATGTCAAGGGCAGTGTCTGGGGCAATGTCTGGGGCAATGTCTGGGGCAATGTCGAGGGCGAAATGAAGGATTAAACATCATGTCACCATCATTCAACAATATGGCAATGTCTTTCGTTGCCGAGAAAATAAAGGTAGACATCTACGAAGATGGTACAACCTACATAAACGATGGTAGGTGTAGGGTTCAGGTAGATGGGAATGGGATGAGCAAACTTGTACATGCTTGGCAGGCAGTGCAACAAGATCAAGGAGAAAGCAAATGACTAAATTTACTGAGGAACAGATCAAGTACCTTGAAGAGGTCATCGTCTTTACTGAGAACGGTATGTCTGTCAAGGATTTCAAGGGCAATGTCTGGGGTGATGTCGAGGGCAGTGTCTTGGGCGATGTCTGGGGCGATGTCTGGGGCGATGTCAAGGGCTATGTCGGGGGCCATGTCAGGGGCGATGTCAAACATACCTGTCAACGGGGGTAAAGCAAATGAATAGGAACCCAAGGATATGCGGTATGGAAGATGCCCGCAAGGGTCGTAACCCACGGCCATACTATCTGAAGGACGGTGAAGAAGTATGTGTGGATAACATGACCAACCACGAAGTTCAGCAATACTATGACGGCTATGAGTACGAGGAGATACAATATGCCGGTGGTTTCAGAGGAGTGTCCAAGTACTAAAAATAGTTCTTGACAACTGAAAAAACTGCTGTATACTCTCATCAACACCCCTGAGGGATATAACTATGAATACTAAAGAAAGAACAGACAAGTTACCTTGTCCGTTTATTGACTGTGGTAGTAGTGATGCCTTCTCTTGGTATCATTCTCAAGACAAGGGCCACTGCTACTCCTGTGGAAAAGACTACCCATTCCACTCAAGACAATCTTCTGTTGACTCCTCTCTGAAGCAGGAGTATGACAGCTACATCACAACCCCAGACAGGAATATGACAATGGAAAAACCCAGGGCTGTTGTTCAGCCTATGCTTACCCCTATCCACAGAGAGCACAGGGGTATCAAGAAAGAAACGATGGAGAAGTACGGGGTCAAGACTTATGTCAACCTCATCAACAACGAAGAAGTGAAACAGGAATATCCGTACCCTCATGGCACCAAGACTAGGGTGCTACCCAAGTCTTTCACTACTTCCCTTGGCTTTGGTTCTGACGAACTGTTTGGTATGGACAAGTTCAACTCTGGTTCAGCCAAGGCTATCACTATCTGCGAGGGTGAGCTTGATGCTATGTCTGCCTTCCAGATGCTAGGCAGCAAGTACCCTGTTGTTTCTTTGCCGTCTGCTACACCTAGCAAGAAGCTTATTGAGAAGTGCAGAGACTACCTCTCATCCTTTGAAAAGATATACTGTTCGTTTGACAGTGACGGTAAGTCAGACCACATTGCTGAGAAGCTGGCGGGTATCTTTCCAAGCAGAGTGTACAAAGTACCACACACCAAGTACAAGGACGCCAATGAGTTCCTGACTGCTGGTGCTGAAGCAGAATACAGGAATAGCTGGTGGTCTGCTCAACTGGTGAAGCCGGATAACATCCTGTGTACAGAAGCAGACTTCATATCTCTGTTCAACGACTCACCCAACTATGAGTACTTCAAGACCAATGTTCCAGGCCTTGACGACAAGATCATGGGCATCCACAAAGGAGCCTTCACTGTTGTCCTTGCTGAGACTGGCATTGGTAAGACAGAGTTCTTCCGTTTCCTTGAGCATCAGGCCATTACCCACACAGACTATTCGATTGCCTTCTGTCATGGTGAGGAGTCACAACTCCGAGGTATCCTTGGTCTGTTCTCCTACCATGAGGGCAAGAACCTCACCCGCAAGGACAAGGTGGAAGAGCTACAGTACCAAGAGAAGTATACCGAGTTTGTCAAGAAGCTGGTGTCCAAAGAAAATGTGTACCAGTTTCTTATCCGAGTTGGTTCTTCTGTCGAAGACATTGTAGACCAAGTACGGTTCCTTGCCGTAGCTATGAGTGTAGACTACATCTTCCTTGAACCTATCCAAGATTTTGTGTCGGCTCGTAGCACCAGTGAGAAAGAAAGTCTCTTGACTGAACTTACGACGCAGCTTAAACGATTGGCTGTAGAACTGAACGTAGGTATAGTAGTGATTGCACACTCAAACAAGGAAGGTGAAGCCAAGTACTGTGCATCCATCATCCAAGGTGCTGCATTCGAGATCGTTCTTAAACGTAACCCTGATGCTTCTGATGAGACACTGGCTAACACTACCTTCGTTTATGTAGGCAGGAAGAACAGAACTGGTGGTGGCTCTGGCTATGCAGGTTCCCTGTACTTTGACTTTGATAAGTTCACCTTGGAACCTACATCACTTGATGACCCAGAGGAACTATGAGTACCATCATACTTGACATCGAAACTGAATCCCTCACCCCATCTAACATCTGGTGTATATGTACACTGGATATAGAGACAGGAGAGGAACAGACTTACCTTAACCCAACCTCTATCCCAGAAGAAAAGGAACGCTTCAATAAAACTTGTACTGACAGTCATCGTTATGTTCTTCATAACGGAATCGGTTTCGATGTACCAGTCTTACGAAAGCTTTGTGGATGGTCTGTTAGAAACGATAGAATAACAGACACTTTGGTTGTATCCAGGCTCAAGGACTACGGCATTGAAGACGGCCATAGCCTTGCAGCTTGGGGCCAAAGACTCGGGTTCCCTAAGACCTACTTCAAGAAGTTTGACACCTTGTCCCAAGAGATGATCGACTATTGTAAGCAGGATGTAAGGGTGACACATAGGCTGTACACCAAGCTATTACCGTTCATCAACGACAAGACACAGGCCACCGCCTTACAGGTAGAACATGACATTCAATGGCTGTGTGAAGAGATGACAGACAACGGCTTCTACTTCAACAAGACAGAGGCAGAGACTATCCTTGCCGAGATTACTGAACGGAAGAATATACTGGAGACTGGATTCCAGAAGGACTTCCCTCCAAAGCTGGAGCCTGTTCACTCTGTTACCTACCGGACTACCAAGGACGGCAAAGAATTTGCCTCTGTCACCAAGGCCAAAGAGAAGTATATGATCCACACTGTGAAGGACGGTATGCTTCTGTGCTTTGACTATGTACCCTTCAATCCCGGCTCACCACAGCAACGTATAGACAGGTTGTGGGAGGCAGGCTGGCAACCAACAGACAAGACCAAAGGATACTTGGACTATGAACGAGAAAAGCAACGGTACTAAAAAGGGTATGCACTACCAAAGGTACGGCTGGAAATGTAATGAGGTTAACCTTTCCACAGTTCCTGACACAGCCCCTGCTGGTGCTCACAACATAGCTGAGTGGATGACACTGGAAGGTAGACGTTCTTCTCTTGTCGAATGGTTAGGACACTGCGGTGACGACCACCGTATTCACGGAAGGTTCACACATATAGGTGCATGGACTGGACGTATGGCACACAGCAGCCCCAACCAAGCCAACATCCCTGCTTCTTTCCATGGTGAATCCAAGACTGCTGTAGAGGCTGTCAAGGCTAACTATGATGGCAGGATGAGAGCACTGTGGTGTGTACCTGATGGCCACTGGCTAGTCGGTACTGACGCCGAGGGTATTCAACTTCGTATCCTTGCCCATCTGATGAAGTCTGAGGAATATGTACATGCTATCGTATCCGGCAAGAAGGAAGACGAAACCGACATCCACAACGTCAACCGTCGAGCACTGGGTATGTCCCATGTTACCCGAGACATGGCTAAGACTTTTATCTATGCCTTCCTTCTTGGTGCTGGTAATGCCAAGGTAGGTGAGATACTCAAGGTCAATTCAACAGAAGCAGCACAGGCAGTAGAGAACTTCATGCAGTCTATCCCTGGCCTTGCTGACCTGAAAAAAAGGGTTATCCCGTCAGTAGCCAAGGCTGGCTGGTTCACTGGTCTTGATGGTCGTCGGGTACCAGTACCCTCAGAACACAAGACACTGGCTGGTATGTTACAGAATGGTGAAGCAACTGTAATGAAACATGCTGCCCTTGACTGGACAGCTAAGGCAAAGGGAATCAAGTTCAAGCTGGTGACTTGGCCCCATGATGAATGGCAAACAGAAGTAGAAGGAGATAAAGAAACAGCAAAAAAACTAGGTGCAATACAACGTCAATCAATTGTTGACACTGGAATCAAACTGCGTATAATGTGTCCTCTAGCTGGCTCCACCGACATCGGTACCAACTGGAATGAAACACACTGAAAAGGAAAAACGAAATGTCAAAGTTTAAGTCTGTCACTACTGTTGGTCCGGTCTTTTGGGCTAAGGTCATGCCTGGTCAGGAAGAAATGGGATACCTCGGAGCCTATGAGGCTTTCGATGGTGCCTTCACTATTGACCAAGAGTTGAGCAAGGAAGAGTTTGCCAAGCTCAAGGAGGCTGGTAGTCAGAAACGTCCTGTCCAGAAACACCTCATGGATGGACGTATCGTACTCAAATTCGTCCGCAAGAACCGGGTAACTAACGGCAAGGGTGAACTTGTCGAGGCTGCATCTGGTGCCCCAGAACTTGTAGATGCTGATGGCAACCCTTGGTATGGTGAGTTTATTGGTAACGGTTCTGTCTGTGTCCTCACCAATCTCCTCTCCTTCTTCAAGGCACCGGACGGTACCACAGGTTGCCGTACTACACTGACTAAGGTTCAGGTTCTTGAGCATATTGCTTTCGAGTCTGAGGCTGCGTAAGGAATGGTGTTGTGGGCGGTACTAGGAAACCAAACCCTATGGCTAAGGACTTGAGACAACCCAAGTATCGCCCACAGGTTATACCAAACAAAAAGAAAACCATACCAAGGAAACAAAAGAATGTCTCAGATCAAAGTAACCTATCTTGACCACATGGGGTCAGACTTGTCTGTCGTAAATGCAGCACGAGTTAGCTTTGGTAAGAAATCACATTGTGAAGAGATACGATGGGTAGAAATGGGTGATTGGTCGGGTGACATTCCTGTTGTTTCCCAGCGGGACGCAAATCTAATCAGTTACCTAGCCAACCACGGGCACATCAGCCCCTTCGGCCACTGCTTTGCTTCCTTCCACGTCAAGGCTCCTATCTTTGTAGCTCGACAGCTAGTGAAGCACAAGTTCCTGCGGTGGAATGAGATCAGTCGTAGGTATGTAGACGAAGAGCCTGAGTTCTATGTACCTAAAGTGTGGCGTGGTAAAGCTAAGAATAAGAAGCAAGGCTCCTCTGACACCACTGTAGATTTTTTGCGTATGCAGGGATTCGGAGAACAGACTGTAAATGACGGTGTATTCAAACACCAGATGCACACCCTAGACCTCTACCGTGATATGATTACAGCAGGAGTAGCACCTGAGCAAGCACGTATGGTCTTACCTCAGTCCACAATGACCGAGTGGTACTGGAGTGGTAGCCTTGATGCGTTTGCAGATATGTGCAGCTTGAGGCTTAAGCCCGATACCCAGTATGAGACCCGACTGGTAGCACAACAGATCAGTGAGAAGATGGCTGAGTTGTTCCCTGTGTCGTGGGCAAGCCTTGTAACGGAAGGAGATAAGTAATGAAACAAGTACTAAAGTCTACTGCAATATTCTTATTGGCCGTATTAGCCGTATTACTAATTGTATGGTATACGGTTTATATTTGGGGTGACTGTTTGGAAGAAAATAGTTTCTTTACCTGTGCAAGGATGTTAAACAGATGAGCCTAACAAGCGATGACTGAACAACGAGCCAGGTTTGATTCTTAAATATCAATCTCTCAGGGTTTAAAGATGACAAGAAGTTTGGTATCATCTTATGGGCAGATGACCCCGATCAGATACTTGAAGACTGGTGTGACAGACTCCAAGACCTGGAGATAGAAGGCTACTTAATAGGAGAAGAAGATGCATGAACCAGAGGAAGATGTCGTAAACAAGCCGCCTCATTACAACAACGGAAGTATTGAGTGTATCGACTATTTGAAAAGCAATATGGATACTCTTATGTTTATGGGGTATCTTGAGGGGAATGTAAAAAAGTACTTGCATCGGTTCAGGTACAAAGGTAAACCATTAGAAGACTTGAAGAAAGCACAGTGGTATCTTGATCGACTGATATGGGAGTACAAACAATGAAGACAATCGACACCCTAGTAGAAGACATTTATAGTGTACTTAAAGGCGGCAACGGATGGTCTGGGAACAACGGTTCTTTCTTGGGGGAAGCTATTGCTTTCAGTTCTAACCGTAGGTTTTCTAAACAAAACAAGCCTCGTAGGTACCTGTCACTTTCTTCAGTAGGTTCTAGCTGTGAACGTAAACTCTGGCTCCGTATCAACGGTGTTGATCCTGAGGAAGAAGTATCTGGGCCAGACCTGTTGAAGTTCTTCTATGGCGATATGGTTGAAGAGCTTGTGCTAAGTCTTGCTTCGGCTGCTGGACATAGTGTTGTAGGTCAACAAGACGAACTTGTTGTCGATGGGGTCAGGGGTCATAGGGACTGTGTTATTGACGGTATGACAGTTGATGTCAAGACTGCATCACCCTACTCCTTCAAGAAGTTTGTAGAAGGTACTCTGCACCAAGAGGATTCTTTCGGGTACCTCAGTCAGTTATCTTCCTATGTTTATGCAGCAAAGAATGACCCACTTGTAACCGACAAAAACCGTGGAGCTTTTCTTGTAATCAACAAGGTCTCTGGGGAAATCTGCTTAGACATCCATGACTTCTCGAACACTCTTGAAGAAAAGCCTCAAGAGATTTCCAAAGTCAGGGCTATGGTTAAAAGTGACAAGATGCCTGACCGTCTTGCTACTGTACCCATGAGCAAGACATCACCTAATACAAAGCTGTGTACTTCCTGTACTTTCTGTGGACATAAGAAAACCTGCTGGCCTGAGATGAGGGTGTTCCAGTATAGCAATGGCCCTGTCTATCTGGTTGATGTAGTTAGTGAGCCTAACGTACCAGAGGTTACTGATGCGGCCTTCTAGTGCAAAGGCAAAGGGTCGGAAACTTCAGCAGCTTGTCAGAGACAAGATACTAGAGAAGTTCCCGACCCTTGAGGCAGAGACAGATGTTCGTAGTGCTATCATGGGTGAGACAGGCTGTGATGTAAAGCTGTCGTCAAAAGCTAGGAAGTTGTTTCCCTTCTCTATTGAGTGTAAGTCTCTGGCTAAGATAGCCGTCTACTCGTTCTATGAACAGGCTTCGGCTAACACAGAGAAGGGAACAAAACCTCTTGTCATATTCAAGGCTAACAGAAAGAAACCTATGGTCATGCTAGACCTTGACACATTTATGGAGATGGTCAAATGAAAGCTGAAGATGTACTGCTACACAGGTTTACTCCTGGTACTGCACCAAAGGAAGACCCAGAAGAAAAAGGAGTATGGGGTGCTCTAGTAGAAGCCGAGATTAATGGCTTTATGGTGACAGCTTTCTTAGAATTTGAGTCGGCAGAGGAGAAAGACATGTTGACAGAGATGTTCAGAACAAGTATACTTCCTGTTCCTCTTGAACTCATTGGTGTAAAGACAGCCTTCACTGTAGGCACTAGGGTTGGGGTTAGCAGCCATGATGTTTGAAGACATGATTGATGCCTTGGTGAACAACTATGGGCTTGAGCTTCTCATGGAGCAGAACGACCTGACAGAAGAAGATGTTATCAAACATCTAGTCAATGCTGGTCTTCTTGATACAGAAGACTATTTCTATTCCGACGCAGAAGAAACTATCTGGGAGCTAGATAATGATTAATGAAGACGACTTGGAGGGGTTTGGTTACTACGGGGACAGCCTGTCCTTTAATGACTACCAAAGAAAAGCATCAAGGACTGCCATCTACTCTATGGCTTATCAAATACTGTATCCTGCCCTTGGCCTTGCCGGTGAGGCAGGAGAGGTTGCTAACAAGGTAAAGAAACTTCTCAGGGATAGCACTAAACTTGACAGGTCAGCTATTGCTGATGAGCTTGGTGACGTACTCTGGTACATCTCGGCCTTGTGTCGAGACCTCAATATTGATATGGGTGACGTAGCAAAGAGGAACCTTGAGAAGCTTTACGACAGGATGGAACGAGGAACTCTAGGCGGTAGTGGAGATAAACGATAATGGAAAATACAACTCTTATTCAAGATGTCCCCGGCTGGATCATAGCTGGCTTTGGTTTTAGGTTTGGTTGGGAAGCTGCTGAAACTATCCGAAACTTTGTAAGCAAGAAGAAAGACTGACCATGAGCAACTACCTACCAACTGATTACCAACACTTTATTGCCACCTCTCGTTACTCTCGGTGGCTTGAAGATGAACAACGTAGAGAGACTTGGGAGGAAACAGTAGAGAGGTATGTGTCCAATATACTGACCCCATCTGTCGATGATCCAGTGGTTGATGAACTGAAAGAGGCCATCATCAGCCTAGAGGTTATGCCTTCCATGAGGGCTTTAATGACTGCTGGTAAGGCACTGCACAGAGACAATACCTGTGGGTACAACTGTAGTTACTTACCCGTAGATGACCCTAAGTCCTTCGATGAGGCGATGTTCATTCTCCTCTGTGGTACTGGTGTCGGCTTCTCTGTTGAGAGGCAGTTCATTTCCAAGCTTCCTGAAGTCCCCCAACTGTTCGTCAGTGATACAACAGTTGTCGTCAAGGACAGTAAAGAGGGGTGGGCTAAGGCTCTTCGTCAAGTACTTGCTCTCCTGTGGTCTGGTGAGATTCCCAAGTGGGATGTCTCTGCTGTTCGTCCTGCCGGTGCCAGGCTGAAGACCTTTGGTGGACGAGCCTCTGGTCCCGGACCTCTTGTCGAGCTGTTCAACTTTGCCGTAGGTGTATTCAAGGGTGCTCAAGGACGAAAGCTTAACAGCATTGAGTGTCATGACTTGATGTGCAAGATAGGTGACGTTGTTGTTGTTGGTGGTGTCCGTAGGTCTGCCATGATCTCCCTGTCCAACCTGTCTGATGATCGTATGAGACATGCCAAGTCAGGCAACTGGTGGGAAGGCACTGGGTTCAGGGCGCTGGCCAACAACTCTGCCTGCTACACTGAGAAGCCTGATGCTGAAACTTTCATGCGGGAGTGGCTTGCCCTTATCGAAAGCAAGTCAGGTGAACGAGGCATCTTCAGCAGACAAGCATCAAAGAAACAGGCGGCAAAGAATGGACGACGAGATACTGAGTGGGAGTTTGGAACTAATCCATGCTCTGAAATCATCCTTAGACCGTATCAGTTCTGCAATCTTACGGAAGTAGTCATCCGATCTGGAGACATAATTGAAGACCTTGAACGAAAGGTACGGCTTGCAACAGTGTTGGGGACAATACAATCAAGCTACACGAAGTTTCCATACCTACGAAAAATCTGGCAGACTAATACTGAAGAAGAACGTCTACTCGGTGTATCCCTGACTGGTATCATGGACAACCCACTGATGACTAAGGCAAATGCAGGACTGGAGAAAACCCTTGAGCACCTTCGAAAAGTGGCTATTGATACTAATGCTGAGTGGGCTAGTCGTCTTGACATTAAGCCAAGCACTGCTATAACCTGTGTCAAGCCCAGTGGTACTGTGTCACAACTTGTTGACAGTGCCTCTGGTATTCATCCTCGACACTCTGAGTACTACATCCGTACTGTAAGGGGGGACAACAAAGACCCACTGACGCAGTTTATGAAAGACACTGGTATCCCTAGTGAACCTGCCCTTGGTAAGGAAGAGACGACTACTGTTTTCTCTTTCCCCATTGCCTCCCCTCTTGGCCGTACAAGAAAGGATACGACTGCCCTTGACCAGCTTGAGTTGTGGCTTATCTACCAACATCATTGGTGTGAACACAAGCCTTCGATTACTGTGTCTGTAAGGGATGATGAATGGTTGGAAGTAGGTAGCTTTGTCTACAAACACTTTGACGATATGTCTGGTGTTTCCTTCCTGCCCTACTCAGACCATGTGTATCAACAGGCACCGTATCAAGAATGTACTAAAGAGCAGTACGAAGAAATGTTGGCAAAGATGCCGACCAGCGTTGACTGGGGTCGTCTATCCGAGTATGAAAAGGAAGACACTACCAAGTCAAGCCAGACCTATGCCTGTAGTGGTGAGGTCTGTGAAATCGTGGACCTTAGCTAAGGAGAAAAAAAATGGACATGGAAAAACTAAAGAAGTACATTCCGTACATCTTTTTGGGTGTCATTACCCTTCTTGTTATTAAAGATGTAGTCGGAGGTTAACATGGTTGGTGTGGTCAAAAAGCCATTCAGTAGACAAGCCTATGATCTGTGTGATGGACCGGCAAAGGAAGTACTAACCAAACTTCTTGTTGGCCGGGGCCACACCATCATCAACGCCAAGGAAAACTACAAGGTTGATATACATTCTTCCAAGGCTGGTATCGAGTACTTCAGTGAAGCAGAGATAAAGCTTGCGTGGAAAGGAGATTGGCCTGAGCACTGGGAAGAAATCCGTATCCCAGAACGTAAGGCCAGACTTCTGAAGCTACATGAGAAAGAGGTTCTTAACTTCTATATCTTCCGGTCAGACATGAAGCAGTGCTGGAGGATCAAGGACAGTGAGCTAACACCGAGTCGTCTGAGAGAAGCCAAGGGCAGGAACATAATAAAGGGGGAGAAGTTCTTCCACATACCAGTGAGTAGGGCAGAGCTTATCACTGTATAAAAAAAGAGGCCACCATTTAGGTGGCCTTTTTCTTTTTGGAAGCTTCTACTGCTTTACCCTGCTTCTCAGCTTTCCATCTTTCTTTGTAGACTTTCCCAGTCCTACCCCAACGATAACCACCTTTAACTTTTTTGACTGGCATCACCATTTCACCTTGTCTGCCCAGTAGGCCGCACTCATCTTGCCCTTCTTGATGTTCTTGGCATGACGAGCCTTGAAGGACTTACGTCTGTTAGCATAAGCTTCTGACTCACCAGCTTTCTTTGGAGAACCCTTTACACCCTTCTGACCAAACCGAATAATCTTTTCCTTACCATTCTCACATGCCTTGACAACATGAGACTTTGTTCCATGGCTGGGGGTAGCCTTCGGGCTATTGCACTTCATCTTTGATTTGTCTAGTCGTTCAGCCATATCACTTTTTCTTTCTAATTGACAGACCTCTGAAAGGTTCTGTGACACCCCTCCAGATTTCTCTCGGTGAGGGTAACATCCAGCCAAGGATCAACAACAAGATGTACCACATAGGAACCTGCTGGTTCAGTATGGTTACTTTGTCACTGTTGATGCTGGTGGTTTCTGTGTTCGTTGTCTCGAACTGAGACAGGGCTTGGTTGTTCTCCTCCCCTGTCTGTATGTTTGCACCCTGGTTATTTTCCTTGCCAGCCTGTACGTTGGCAGCTACGTTAGGACCACCTCCTGTTAATAGGGACAAAGCACCGCCTCCTCCACAGGCTGACAAGAAAAGAACAGTCGTAAGGGCTATAGCTTTTTTCATCTTGAGACAGAGAACTCCTCAGGCTTAACAGGTGGTGTGGCTGTCCCGTTCTTAGCTACAGGACTACTTGGATTGTCCGAAGTAACCCTGACCCCATACGGACGTATCTCCAAAAAAGAGAAGCGAACTAGAATCAGCAGTAGTGTCCCCTTCCCTATTCATCCCGTATGTACCTTTCATACCCATACGATTCCTAAAGGCTTGGAGTTCTTTCCATCCGTCCACCTTGCGTGACGGGCCCTTTTTTTCTCTGTCGTAACCTATCTCACGGTGGGAAACCACATGTTCAATAGTACTGTACTTGTTTAGAAGGTACTCACCTAACCAAGCAGCAGCAGCATGTTGTTCGGGGGTAGTCCAGTCAGACTTCTTGAAGGATTTACCAGTATCTTCGTGTGATGTAGGGAAACCTTCAACCTCAATACCTATACTGCCTGTGTTCATATTCGCAGCATGTTGGCCCGCAATTTCTGGGTCCCATAGCTGGTAAATTTGACCCTTCCTATCAATAAAGAAGTGGGCTTGGGGTACACTGGCCGCATCCATAAATCCTGCTACACCCTTGTCTCCGTAGATTTTAGCAGTATTATGGAAAACAATCCTCTTAGGAGGGACTTTTTTCCTACTTGAACCTGCCCCTGTCTTAAAGAAGTCTACTTCGTCTAGGAAAATGATAGATCGTTCGTCACCTCTAATATCGAAGCTGTACTCCTTCCCGGTAATAGCAGCTTTTTTACCGTTTTTGAACGTCCAAGATTGCCATGGAGTACCTCCTACGAAGTCCTTCCCCTCACCCTTAGTCTCTACGTCAGACTCAATTTCTAACTTAGGTGCCCTATAGAAGTTTGGCCCAGAAGTCATGGTTAGCTGAACGTCTGGATCATTCAAGTCTCTGGACATCTGTTCATAGGTTTCTTGGTTCATGTTACCTGTAACCTCTAAGCCCCTAGACTTTTGATAAGCCTCTAGACCTGCCCTACTTTTCGGACCCCAATCACCATCTACCGATCCTACAGAAAACCCTAAAACATTTAGAGAGGATTGGATGTCTTTGTAATCAGACCCAGACAATTTTGAAGTGGGCATAGTATATTTGGGAGGTTCACCGGATACTTGTACAGAGGTCTCTGCTTCTCTAATAGCCTTAGTGTCGAACAGAGGTTCTTGAAACTCTGGTTGAGTAATCTCACCCACTCTAGGCCCCTCTGGAATAGACCTTCCTTCAACTGCACCTTGCTGTGGAAGACTACTAGTTGGACCTTCCTGTGGTAGTACAGGCTCTGGAGTAGCTGGAAGCTCTGACGGTGTTGGTGCAGTAACCTCAGACGGTACCTCTTCTTGGGTTGTTACACTTGGCTGACTCAAGCCTCCCATATCTGGCCGTCCAGTAACATCTTCTTGAGGCACTACAGGTGAAGGCTCCGTTGTCGGAGCAGTAGGCAGTAAAATTTTTTCTTGAGGTAAACTGGGGTAGTCCGATAGCCATGCAGGGATTTCTCTCCTAGCATCCTCATAAGCTTTACGAAGCCTTTGAACTATGTCAGGTCTGGCCCTTAGAAAAATACTTCTATCCCTATCCTGCTCTTCTGCAAACGTAGTCGAGTGCTCAGGCCAATCCTGTCCAGCACCAACCTTGAAAGCAAGCTTTTCGGAATATAGCCAGTCTGTGTTTATCTCTGCCATGTCACTTCAACCAGAAAAATTCTTTACCGTGTGCAACTAATCCACCAGTGTAGCCCAGTTTTTTCATAACCTCATTCACCTTTTGGGTGTATAGCACAGAGTCACCAGTACTTCCAGGTGTCTTGTAAATAGACTGTATCTGCATTGGGATAAGCTTTGCTTGCCCATAAAGGCTCTTTACCCACTCTCTTTCTGGGATAAGAGAACCCATCTGCCTAGCCATGTTCACTGCATCTACCTTGTTTACCATAAGATAGTTGCCTTGCTTATCCTTTGCATAGTCAGGTGCAGCATAGACTGCTTGACCGTCTTGGGTCTTCCCTACAGCAACATAGCCAGCTTTTTTTGTAGTGGTGTACTCCCTGAATAGCTGGCTGTAGTCCTTGTACGTTGGATCATGGGCCATGCCAGAGCTTCCAAATCCCTGCCAGACAGTACCAGAAGCAGCATCCTTTACACCACCAATCATACCAAGATTTTTAGGATCAGGCAGTGATGTCCTCCCAAGTGTCTTTGAACTTTTCATCACCGTAAGCCCACCGACGCCTTCCCCACCACCTTCTCCTGGTACTATCGGCCTTTGTCGTGGTCTTGGTGAGGTAAGGGGGGCACCAGAAAGGTTTTTGTCAGACACCGAAAAAGTTTCCTGATTCGGTGTGAACACCTCTTCGTCTATGTTCTTGCCAGAAAATTGTTTAGCATATGAAATTCTTGAGTCAAGACCGGCATGTTCTGCACTAGGACGAAGGAAAGAGTCCATTACCAACTTTGTTGCTTGGCCAAGAGTGGTGGTTTTCTGTAGATTCTTTATAGTATTAACACCCATATTCATAATGATAGGGTCTTTAGCACTCAACTCTCTTTTCAGGTAGCCATAGTTGGCTTCATAAGACCGAGGATCAAGGCCCATTTCGTCAGCCCAAGCCTCGAAAGCTTTCCTACGAGCACCAGTCCATTGGGCAAAACCCCAACCGCCTTTGCTTCCTTTAACTAGAGGCTTAATTTCCTGAAGCTGTTTGAAATTACCAGACTCATGGGCTAGGTTTCCAACAAAAGCTGATGCTTGGGTACGGGTAAGTCCAAAGTCTTTCATCAAGTCTCTCATCAAACGAGAGGCAATATCGTTTGTCTTTTCCCAAGAACCTCTCTGTGGTTCGACTACACCCGGAGTAGTTTCTTTTCTAGGGTCTTGTTGACGACCAATTCGTACAGCTACTGCCTTACCACCAGTCTCTTCGGCATAGTCTAACATAAACTGGGTGGTAGTGTCAAGTTCTCCAGTTTCCTCAAGCCCGTAAGTTTTCTGAAATGCCTTGATAGCAGCAATTGACTTAGTTCCAATAACACCATCAGGCCGACCTGAGTTAAAACCAAGCTCGTTGAGTACTGCCTGAAAGCCCCTCTTCTCTGCTTTGCCCAAGTCTGCTTGCTTACGTTCCTTAGCAAAATCTTCCAACCAGACAGGTGGCTTTACCCCATCCTGTAGGTAAAGATCAAGAAATACTTTAGCAAGCATAGGGTCTTCAGCAATAGTTTTTTGTACCCAGTCTACCACGTTATTCGCCTCCGACCACTGGCTTGACCACCTTGGCAAGGTTTCCTCTTCCATCAAGGAAGAAGGCACCATTAGGAAGGCTATTGTAAATAGCCATATCTTGTTCTCTGTTACCCGTCCAGGCAGGACGTAATGGATTCTGTTCGGTCCCCTCTGCTGCCTGCTGCGACTCATCTGCTGTCACCTGTTCCATTGGTGGAAGAGTCTCCTGTGTAATACCTACAGGAGTTTCTGCCAGTGTCCGAACTGTATCCTCGGCAATCTTAACCGCTTCCATATCCCGTTTAATTTCTTCTTCAATATCAACACCAGTGTTTGAACCTTTAACGGAGTAAAGTTCAAAAGCTTCCAAATTACCGTCGATAATTTTCTGGACCTGTGTCATCTTATTGTCAATATTACGAGCAGTATCCTGAAGCTTCAAGACATCTCTGAAGTTAGTTCCAGCAAAGGCGTCAATATCTCGGCTACGATCTCCTAGATACTTGGTGTTACGAAGGTAGGATTCAAAACCTTCATTAATGATTAGGGCTTTGATGTTCTCCCAATTGTCTTTGAACCTCTCATCATCGGACTGCTTTACCTTAGCATCAATAGTGGTAAAGTCTAGTTCTAGTACACCACCTTCGGTTACCGTAACAGCAGACCCAAACCGATTTGATTTCAACGATTCCATAGAAACCATGGTTTTATTAAGCTGCGAGGCAAGAGCACCTTGGTAGCTTTCTGCAATCTTTACGGCACTGATTTCATCAACCTTGAATAGTGCAGAAAGGTTTTTAACAAACTGTGGACTGCCAAACTTGTCCAAAAGTTGCTTGGACAGAACAGCATCTGTCTGTGCCGCAACAACAGCAGATGCGGCAAGAGCACCCTCAGTGAATTGCTTTCGAACTGCTTCATTAGTAAAGATGGTGGTATCACCAACTGTAATATCAGTGGAAGCAATTTCTGAAAAGAAGTTGATAGCCGAAGTGGTGGCCTTGGTGTCATCGGTTTTGGTTACTTCACCAAGGTTCATGTCACCTACATTTACTCCACCATTTTCTGGTTCTTCACCCTCCTCTGAAAGACGCATGTTTTCAAAAACTTTTTGAAGGTCGGTGGTAATATCCGAAAGTTTACCACCCTGTTTCAAAAGAAGTTCCTGACCTTGGGGTGTTTCGAGAAGATTGATAAGAAGGCTGGTCATCAAAGGGTCAAGCTTGCTCTTTTGAGCAGCTTCAAAAATCTGGTCCACAAGAGCTTTGGTGGAATCAAACTTGCTATCACCAAGCCGGGTTACAAGCTTGGTCATTTGATCTACAGTATTCTTGACCTCAGGGTTTGCATCCATAAACGGAGCATACTTAGTAACGATCATTTGGGAAAGAGCATTAGAGGCTTGCTTGATTTCTTCTTGAGTGGCCCTACCATCTGCAAGCATAGAGTCAGTCATACCAAGTAGATAATTAAAGTCTGCTTGAAGAGAGGTTGTTACCTTAGCCCCGTCAGGGGTAATCCCCATTTCAAGACGTTGCTTTTCAATCTGCAAAGCAGTAGAACTTCCTTTATGGTCTTCAAAAATAGACCTGGCATAGGCACTGATTTGAGTCTCATCCCAATTAAGATTGGGGTGAAGCTGTGCGTACTTTCTGGCCATAGTCATATAGCCTACAGACTCCTCTGACTTAGACCAGACATCAATATTGTAAGCTTCTTGGTCTTCAAACCCAAAAGCTGCTGGAGTCTTACCAGTAGCAGTAGTGTACATATTATCCTGACCAGAGTTCGGTGTTACACCAGAAGCTACAAGGTCAAGGTATGCTTGGTCTGCCAATTTAGCAGCAGCTACAGGGTTCTTATCTCGGATTGCAAGTGCTTTTTTGATAGCATTCCCATAAGCAAGCTCTGCCTGCTTATCCATTTCTGCTACACTTGGACCTTCTTTATTAATAGACCGGAAGAAACCAGCAAAGGCCGAAGAGTAATCAGGGGCAGGGATTACCGGAATAGGGCTGATCTGAGTATTAAGGATAGGCTGAAGTTCACCGACCATATTAGTTTCCTACTGAGTTAGCATATCGTTCTGCTTCACTGACAAGACCAAGGTCGAGAAGCTTTTTGTAAATATCCCAAGTGAATTGACCCGTTGGCCCATTAAACAGCCGCATACGAATAGAGCCTTTTTGGGCTTCCGTAAGGCTTGACCACCTGATTACTGATTCGATTTCTTCTGTCAGTCGAATAGAACGGTTTTCATTACCGTCTTCTACTGCCTGCCAGAACTCGTTGATAAGACCTTCAACACCCTTGCTGACCCTTTTGTACTCAGCACCAGAGGCATAGATAAGGTCCATGGCACCGTAGTGTTCTTCTACTTCCTTGATCGGAATACCAAGAGCAAGAGCAATAGTCTCACCCATGGTGATGTCGAGACCATGGATTTGTTTACCGGTCTTAGTACGAAGCACATCATCAAACATGATGCCTCTGATCTTAGCCGCATTGTCAATGAACTTGACGTTACGGAAAGCTTCTGCAAGTTTGATCTTGGAAGTTTCAGTATTCCCAGAGACAAGGTTTGCAAAGGCAGAGAAGACTTTGGAGCCAGTCTCCATTGTCTTGCCACCACCCGCACCAAGAACAGCTTCAATCAAGGTGTCTTCTTGGAAACCTCTGATGGTGTCCTTCACACCGTCAGACACCGAAAGTCTTTCTGCAATAGCTGTACCCACACCAGCCCACTCTGTGATAGCATCAATAGGACCACGTTTAATAAGGTCGTATGTAAAGCTATCTGAAGTAATCTTCATGTCTTCTGGAAGAACGTAGTTGATAGCTTCTTTGACACTCTCAGAATCGACAATGCCAACACCAACAGTGCCGTACATAGGCATCAACATACCGGCCAGCTTCAGTCTCTCTGCTCCTGTGAGACCCCGACCAACAAAGATACTCTCAAAGGATCGGAACATGAACGAATAGAACTGCAACGGCACCCGCATCAGGCCATGCTGTATTTGACCCTTGTTCGTTTGTGTCATACGGAGAGTATAAGCTTGCTCCTTGTCTGTGATGAACTTACGAGCTTGCTCAGAGTTAAATCGGACACTAGGGTTCTTACCTTTGAACTTCATTATGGAAGCACCAAAGGCAGTAACCCGGCTCATCTGTTCCCCTTTGTTAAAGAAGAACATACCGTACTTACTTGCTACATCCCAGTTTTTCTTTGTGCTGTGGAGTGCAACCTTGCCAAGGTTAGAACGAGGGCGGAAGGTACTGGCACCAGTGGTGAAACCCTCTGCCATAACTTCAGGATTAATCTCGTAACGAGCCGAGTCAATAAAGATTTGACGAATGTCCTTCATATCTTGGACAGACATATCAAACTGCTTGGCCATACGAGCATACCACAGGTCAAGTTCAGCACCTTGTTTAAGGCCGAGAGATCGAGTGGTATAGTAGCCTAGTGCTGCACCCCTGATACCATCGTCAAGGCCAGCCATGGCTACGATGTTTATGCTGTGCATACCCTGAAGTATAAACTGGAACGGGTCTAGGATAAAGGTGGAGTAGAAACCATACTTGTTGAAGATATTCGGAAGACTATCCAGACGTACCTTGCCACCGGTAAGACCTTCGGTAGCATTGTTTACTGCGTTGGCAAGCCACTTATCACCTTCAGTCTTAACACCCTTCCGCATCTCAAAGATACGTTTCAGTTCCTTGAGTTTAAGGATCATGGGGTCTTGGGTATTGGCCAGCTTAGGGCTGTCTAGGACATCTAGATAGTCCCTGTCTGTCCAGCCAATATAGTCCTTGGCCCCACCAGACTTGTTTACGGTCTCCTTGACCTTACGTCCGAGGGACACCTCTGCCGCAGTATTGTACTGTGAGTAGGCAAGTTGACGACTTGCAGTATTCAACTGAGACTGGATAGACTTGACAGGGTTCTCGTTAAACGTAGGCTCACCGCCGTAGTGAGTAAGTGGTTTGTTGCTTCGACGTTGGCTGAATGTTACAAACTCGTCAAGACTACCACCGTTTACGAAAGCTTGTCCATCTGCCGACTTGTAAACAATATCGTCCCGTATTTTAAATACAACCTTGCCAACCTTGTTTACGTCCAGCTTGGCGTCAGAGACAAACTTGATGAAGTCTTCCTTGGTGTTGATGTACTTGTTCCAAGACGTATTCTTTTCCACCATCTCGTCGGTAATAGTACCCTTCTTCAGGGCTTCCATAAGCCTACCAATTTCTTCAGTAGCTTTTTGAGCTTCTTTTTTAGTCGAGGTGGAAAGTATGATGTCCACAATGTCATCAGTATCAGACTGGATAGCAAGGAAGTACTGTGCCTCAGGGTTGATACGAGGACCGCCTGCATTAAAGCCTAGCACATCCTCGGGTTCCAGGGGACGAATTGTGTCAGCATTGTACACCCAACGAGAAGAACCATAACCCCCTTGAATATCCATGTCTACTTCAAAGACATTCTTAGGTTGGAAGCTCTTGTTCTTCTTCAAATCCTTTAGCCTGTCCAGCCTACCGGTGGCAGCATCAACAACAAACTCTACGTTATCTGGAATAGCTGCATGTTTCTTTGCAGCCATAGGAACCACGGTCTCGTTAAGCTTTACCGTAATCCTACGGACACCTTCTCTGTGCAGTCTCTGGATCAGCATACCAGACTTCATAACGTAGGCCAAGTTGCTTGCGTCTACAAAAGCATTGTAACCCTTGACTACCTTCTGGCTAGGCATAGAGCCGTTCTGCTTGACCCACTCCTTGACAAACTGTTCTTCCGTAAGCCAAGTACGTTGGCTGGCAAGTTCCTCTGACTGGAGTTTGTTAACCACCTTTCCAACTTGGTCAAGCTCTTTAGAGGACAGCTTGTTGATGTCTTTACCCAGAGCCTTAGCAGCAATATTGCCAAGCTTTACTACACCGGTCTCAGCCCGTTCAGCAAGGTTAGCAAGGGTCTTGTTATCTACAGCATGGGCAGAAGCAATTTTAGTTGCCTGTAGTAGCTTGTCGGTCAGACGGGAAACCATGGTAGACAGTTGTTCTGTGTCATCGGCCACCCGAATGAATTTGTCGGTGTTCAGAACCTCCTCTACCTGCACAAGGTACTGGTTCTTTTCAGCATTGACGGGGATTACCTTGGCTTCTGGGCTTTTGGCTGCAATCTTCTCAGCAGTCCGTTTAGTAACCGGTAGGCCCGTCTTGTAATGCCCGATAGTGGCCCGAAGAACACCAGTCCTAAGATCAAGACTAAAGTCAGAAAGAGAACGGTTAAAGAAATTGTCAAGAGCTTCCTGACGTTTCGATACATAAGCTGCCACAGAGCTTTCATCAAATGCAGAACCGAGTGCCCTTTTTGCATAGTCATAGACTTCTTTAGTTAACTCCTTGAGCCGAGTATCTTTGATAGCAGCATTGATAGTCGGAGAGTACGGAGCATTGGGGGAGACGGGATTGAGGGCAGCAGGACCAAGGTCAGCAAGGTTCTCTGGATCGTCCGTCTTCAGGGCAATCTTCTTTGCGGCTTCTTCTGCCACTTCTTTGCTTTCGGCAACGGCACCAACCCTAGCTGCTGTAGTCGGAGACTTGGCTAAGTCCTCTGAAATTTGAGCAATAGCTTTTGCATCAGCAGCAACTTCTTTAGTAACGGTAGCTGTAGCTACAGCTTTACCACCCTTGACACCCGTCTTGGCAAGACCGCCAATAGAAGGAACTACGTCAAGAAGAGCAAACAGGAAGTTGATTGTCATGGGGTCTGTGTCCCCAAGACTAAGAGCAATAGTTCTTAGCTCCTCGAAAGCCATTGGGTTGCTATCAATGAAGATACCCTGCTTGGAGTAGTCAGTGATAATACCATCAAAGAACTTCTTGTACTCTTCAAGAGACATGGTGCCCGAGATAGCACCGAATATTTTCTCTGCTTCCTTAAAGTCGTCTTTCTTGAAAACCTTTACCCAGCTTTCGTAGACAATATCCCGGAGTACCCGGTCAGCAAAGTTGGCAATAACCCCATAACGGTTTGATTGGTCTTCACTGGCCTTGTTAATAGCATCAACGGTGTACTGGATTTTAGAAGCGGACAAAGCAGCTAGGTCAGGCAACTCATCGTTCCTGAAAGCCTCTAGCTGCATAGCCCAATAATCAGTAGGTGAAATCTGGTTCTGTTTTCTTTGAGTACTGGTAAGCTTACCCAGAGCTTTCTCTGAGTCTTCCTTCTCATTAATAGCCTTGTCTACAGTAACAAGCACATGGTTGTTGGTTTCTTGTACAGTGGCTGCAATGTCCTCTGGCGTAGTTTCATCAATGGTTTTACCAGAAACAACAATAGACTCTAGGTCGGAACTCTTGAAAGGTTCCGGCTTTTTCTTAGTTGCTGCTTCAGTAACAACATCCTCTCCTAGAAAAAAGACAGAGTTGTTTTCACCTAGAAATTCTACCATGTCATCTCTTATTATCTACATAAGAACAGTTAGTCAATGACCGAACTGCCACTACCACCCTTGGAGGCACCTTTGAACATAGCATTAAAATCTATACTAGGAAGAATCTTCCCAAGCAAACCAAAGGCACCGGCCTGCGTATTAAGCCTAGAAATATCCCCACTCAAGCCAGAAAGCTGGGTGGCAAGACCGGCATTAGCACCAAACTGAGCACCAAGAGTGTTGGTTGTAGTGGCCCCTAGAGTCTGACCTACAGCAGCCATACGACCCCTTTGAATCTGGGCCTGCCTCAGGACACTACGAGCCTGTGCTCGTTGCTGTACTCTGCTTGCTTCCGCTTGTTTATTAGCAGCCTTTCGTTGAAGATCAACCTGGGCCATACCAAGACCAAGTTGAAGAATTGTTTCAATACCCATTTTATTTTCCTTCAAAGACTAGTAACAGGGATTCGTTGACTAGTTGTACATTAGCAAGATACCCAAAAGGTTTAAAGCCAAGCATTTTGTCCAACCTTATTATGTCCTGTCTATCTAAAGGGACATTAGTGAATAAGGCCTTGTACCCAACGGTGGTAAATAACTCGTAGCTCTGGTCTAGAAACCTTTTCAACTCCCTAAATGTTTTTGTGTTCATCTTGTCTACAGAGTCTAGGTGTAAGAAGACAAGTTCAGAGTTGTATTCTAAAGAAACCTCAAACCCGTCACCTTTTATGCCCCTAAAGAATTTAAAATCTTTTGTTGACACCTTGGAGAACCCCAAACCCTAGCAGTACAAAGTCTTTACCTTGGGAAGACTCGAACCTTAGTCGCATGTTACGGCCAGTGCCCCTGCATTTCAACCTTGATACAACAATACTATCAGGATAATCAAAGTCTGTCAAGTCTCCTGGATCAACAACAGCCGTAAATTTCCTACGGTATGCCTCCTGTGCTGCCGAGGATACTGTCTTCCTGAAATCCCAGTAAGTAGAAATAAGCAAGGACGAGTCCCTGATAATGCTGTAGCTTCCATCACCATTGTCCGTCCAACCTTCCTCGGTGGGACGAAGGTACACAGTAATATATGGTGCAGTCTTCTTCAGAAGAAGATCACCCATGAAGTCGTAGCCTGCTTCTGCATAACTGCTGTAGTTAGCAGAACCCCAATCAAGGAAGTCGATACCTGAGAACAGACCCATTGTCATTTTCCCGGTACCCTTGTTGTAGATCATCAGAACAATAGCAGCCGTAGCAGAGGATGCCTGAGTAGCCCTTTGTACGACAATATCTGTTGTGGTGTCCAACTTAGTCAGTGTTGTGGTGAGATCATTCTTGGTAATATCGATCTCTACAATCTCTGAGCTAAGGCTCTCAAAGAACTGTCCAGACATTACATAGTCTGTATTAGCTGCTTCGTCTGTAATCTTCCAAGGATAGAAGCTCTGAGTCACAAGGTCTAGGATAAGGGCGTTGTTCTTCTTGTTGAGAGTTCCTTCACCATTGTTCGGGTAGAACCAGAAAACTCTTTTGTTGATCTTATCAAATACAGATTCACACTGAAGCTTGGCATTATTGTCAAGAACATCAAGGAAAGATTGAATAGTTCCAATAGAAAGGTTCTGCTCAACCAGACGACCAGATACTTTATCTGCCTGCATGACATGAATGCCTGACCGAGACCACCATACTGGGGTACCGTCCATGTCTGCATAGGTTTTACTATTCACCATGCCAACAGACGATACCTTAGCTACAGCATAGCCAGTTGGAGAGAATACGTTGTCGATACCTGAGACAGACCATACACCATTTTCTGCAAAGACAACAAGGTTTGATCCAACAACTGTAAGCTTCTGGATGTTTGCTGCATCTGGAATATTAATAACCCCACCATCTGTATCCAAGAGATCAGGAATCTCTTCAGAGGTGGGGTCGTTTAGCTGGAAGCAGTCTCCTGCTTCGGTGATGTCTTCAAGCAACCGGCTGAACAGAATACGGCCAGAGTTCTTGGCACTTTCAAGACCAGCATAGAACAACCTTCCAGAGAAGGCTGCAACGGCCTTGAAGCGGCTATCTTCAGTTTCGTCTAGGGAAGTGTCTATAGTATCGGGTTGAGCTTCTACGCTGGCGTTGAAGGCCTCATAACGGTTCTTGTCAAAGAAGTTTAGGATGAAGTGCCCATTACCGATAATCGAAGAACCGGAAAATATCTTCTGCCACTCTCCCTCGTCAAAGTCTCCACTACTATTCTTACCACTATACCAAGGGTGAGTAAGGGGAGGATAGTTGTTAGAGTTAGCAGACTTGAATGTAGTTAGTGCCGCAGCACCCTTTGCCATAGTCCAGCCGGTGTTGGCGGTATCATACTTACGGCCTGCACTTGGAGAACTAGATTTTTCATTGAAAGCAGACTTATCACTTTGCCAAGCAAAATCCCTTACCCTTGGAGTAATGATAGTGCCTGTAACACTGCTGTCACTTACATACTCGATATAGGCAGGCTCAATAGCCGGGGAGACAATAACAAGATTACCATTGATACTGGCCATCTCAATCTTTGTCGATGCAACAGAGTACGAAGAAGCAGGGGCAGCAAAGGTTGTCAGACTGATTGTTGCAGCAAGTTCGTTTCCAGAGTAAGGCTCTGCTGCCGTACTGTAGAAGTACAGATTAGCCCCATTCTGTACCACAAGCCAGTTCTTACCAGCAGTACCACCGACGTTTTTCCAAATGCCGGTCGTAAAGACAGAGCTTTCTACAACAGTAAACGAAGAGTCGGAGGCAGAGGTCTCGTACTCTACGGCAAGCCTACGACGACGGGAACCATCTCGTTGTAGCAGGCAATTCAACTCGTCAATAGAAGCATCTTGCGGAAAAGTAAGCTCACCCGCTTCGGTTATCAGACCCTTTACGAATGTATTTACCGCCTTCTGTCCGAGTCTCTGTGGCATTACGTTGCTTCCGTTCTTCTGTATAAGCATCCCTGCGTACAGCAGCAGTAGGTCGTTTATTTCTTAGATAGTTCTCTACTGCTTTAACAGCAGCCTGTACACTACTATAACGTCCACTCAATTCTTCTGGGACAGAACCCGTCTCAAATCTGATTTCAAAGAAGTGGTGGTCGTTAGGTTTCTTCTGTACGTTTATGGCTGTAGCCATATTCTCGGATGTAATCTTACAGGTTTGCTTTTCTGTATTGTGATTTAAGGTAACCATTATCTTCCATAATTTGGCCGTACAAGCTTGTTGGCCTGCTTGGTCTTCCACATATCGTTTCGGATATACGACTTCAGACGACGAGCAGCTTGCTCTACTTTTGGGTCAGACCCAGACTTAAAAAGAGAGAAGCAGGTTGACTTGGCTTCAGCAAGGAAATAAGGAAACAGTGTCTCGTCCAGATCAGGTTCAAAGGCATCGGTCTGAGAGAAAGTAGGAAACGCAGAAGCATAGGCCCGTGTCTTGGACTGTTGTAGGTTTGTTTCTACATTTGCATCATAGGCATCCATGATAATGTAGTTATCGTCAAAGGACGTATAGTAGCTAGGCATCTTATCATTAGATACATAGATAGTCACACCACCAACCACGGTTGTTACGGCAAGGCCAGTCTCGTCCATGTTCTCCAAGAAGTAATCCGGTTGGCGATACTTGATCTCCCGCCAACTAGGTGTAGCCCCCGTTGATACGTTGTACGAAATCTTGACAAGGCTCTTCAGGTTAGCAGGATAGGTAAAGTGAGTAGGACGAGCAGAGTTACTAAGGGAAGTAAGTTGTGCCAGTTGCTTGTGCTCTGGAATTTCCCTACCGGCAATGATATTGTAGTACACATCTTCGATAACAGAAGCAATCTGCTGCGCCTCTACGGTATCTGCAATGCTGTTGACATCCTCTGCATCCATATCAGAGAGGATAGACTGTACCATTTGGAGCAGAGTTGATTTCATTATTGAGTCATCCCCATAACATTCATATAAGCAGAGTGAACAATTACGTTACCCGAAGCAGTTTTCAAGTAAAACTCAAAGTAATCGTTGGTGGATATGTCTGCACTGAAGTTAGCAGAAACATGGTTATAGTTACCCGAGTCGGCAGTATCTACTATTTCCGCATTGAAGGAGCCAGTCTGAATGATACTTCCGTTTTTGTAACCAGCAAAGTAAACATCTTGACCGGCACCAGTACTGTGTTTGAAGGAAAGGTCGAACACACCAATGGCGCTTCGGTTGGGGGTTCCTGTGTACGTCAGACGACCGGCATTGTTGAAAGTGAATTCATGCAGAGTTGATGCCGTGCCAGCTACGTTACAAACAGTGTACGAAGAAGGTGTAGTAAACGTAGTTCCAGTACCAATGTCGTTATACCTCCAACTACCATGAGCCATTGTAGAATACCAAGCACCAGAGCCTAGGCCGTCTGCATGGTAGACTTGGTTAGCAGAAGCAGTGGTGGCCCCTTTAGGTTCATGGCACTCAGAACCAGTGAGAGAAGCATGAGTAACAGTAACCATTTTTATTGGACCTCTGATGTTAGATTATACAGGTTAAAAAAATCCTGTCAAGAAAAAAGTGGGAGACCCCCGAAGGAGTCTCCCTTTTTTAGTTAGAGTACTTCGATGTACTCAATGACCAGCTTACCCGAGCCAGCAGTAAAGGCTGCGGTTTCGTAGCTGAAGCCAACGTAGGCATTGGCAGCACCAACATTCTGGGTACCATCAGCCAGAACGCCATCACAGACAACAGCATAGTCAGCAGCCATGGCAGCAAGAGCAATGTCAGCGTCGATACCGTCTGCGTCGATGGCAGTACCTGCGGCGTTGAACAGACCAATATCCAGAGTGGCAGCACCACCCGAGGTAAAGGCCGTGTCAACGACGAAGTGTGCCGAGACGATCAGAGCATTAGCCGGAATGAAGGCAGCAGTAGCCGAAGAAGCCGACGAGTAGGTGTCAACAAGTGCCGTTGCATCATTAAGCTCTACGATGAGGGCTTTACGAACACCGACAACGGTAACACCATCGGTAGCAGCCACACCAGCCGCACCGTCAGTAAGGACTTTAAGCCCATCTGCGTTAGTGTAAGACATTATTTATTCCTCCTTACACAGTGTCTTTGGTTGCAACGACAACCATGTTTTCAGGACGGTACAACTTGATACCGTAACGAGCCGTGGTCACCCACTCATGCCGTTGGAAGTCTTTGTTGTACTCGTAGTCCACCTGGGGCATCTGACGCCAAGCACCCACAAACGGGCTAACCGAGGCATCAGCCGAGAAGAACAGGTTGGCCTTACCGTTTACGGACGAGAAGTCCACGTTACTGTTGTCACGGTCAGGCAGAGCACTGTCAGTAACGGTGGCAAGGAAGTTCGAAGTATAAACGTCAAAGCCAAAGATGTTACGGACAAACTTCATACCCGAAGCAATACCCGACGAAACGATACCTTCCCACTGGGGGTTGTTCGAGACGTTGGTAATGTTCGAGATGGAGTTGATGTCGTACTCAACAGACGGGTCAACGACTGCAACCAGATTACGTTGCGGAACATTCGCCTTCTTCAGAGCATGAAGAGCACGGGCAAAGTCATTTACCGCAATCGTACCCGAGACGCCAGCCCAACGGTGCTCAACACCGTCAATGCTTTCGTTTGAGTTTGCCGAGACACCCGATTGCGGTGCAGCAAAGGTCGTCAGTTCGAAGTGCTCCATGATGGACCGTTCCTGTTCGGGAACAAAGCGGGACATCATTTCATTGGCGTAGAAGGCATCCTGTTCGGCCTTCTTCGTCATGTAAGTAGCCGACACGAGGTACTTGTCAATGGTGAAAGTGAACTCACCAGTGTCCATCGGACGGTAGACTACAGCCTGATCTTCGCTGTAGTTATCGACTTGTGCTTGACCAATCGACGGGATGTGAAGAGTGTTGCCGTCACCGAAGCCGTCCAGCATACGGACGTACTTCTGTGCTTGCATCTCATCACGGAGAATCTCCTTAAGCTCGGCAGACCAAAGATCGGTACGAGTAAGGAGACTCATGTTGGCAGTATTCATAGCCATTTAGGTTTCTCCTAGATTCCAAACCTATCACCAAGACGGGCTTTGTCTTCCATCATTTGCCGTTGTATCTTGGGTTGATAGTAAAGGTTACGATTTTCCCTCCGAAGTTTCTGGTAATAGTTCCAGTCCCTGTCAGAGGAGGCTTGCGAAGTAACACTCTCGGTACGGATGGACGAGTTAATCATCGGCTCCAGAGACTTGGCATTCTGCCCCATCAGGGACATAAAGGCATTGGGAGACTTTGAAGCGAGAGACTGAAGTTCTTCCAGACTCATACCCAGTTCCTTTGCCCGTTTGTTGACCATGGACTGAGCCTCGGTCCCAAACTGCTTCGTCATTACTTCCTCGACAAATTTCCTGTTTTGTTGCAGCAAACTGTCTTGTTCTTTTTCCTTGAGTGTTTTCTCTACAAGGCTTTTCAGGTCTACCTCACTTAGTCCTGTTGGTGTACCAGAGACATCGGTGTCAGCATTATCACTGTTAGACAGAGCAGGGTTTACAGTGCTGGAGTCTGTAGCCTTTCCCCTAAGCTCTTGGATCAACTGGGCAGCATAGTCTTGTTTACTCAGATCAGTACGGAGTTCATTAAGCTGACTCTCCAAAGACTGAATATAGGTATCTGATTCTAGTTTCCCTTTGGCGAGTACCTCTGGGTCTTTCCAGTTTTCACCCTTGGTCCTTATAAGCTGCTCAAGATACGATTGGTTAGTTTCTTGTGCAGTAGTGTCTCCGGTTAGAGATTCCTCAAAAATTGACATTATTACCCCTTGGTTAAGGTGATTAAGTTCAGCATATCATCAAGTGCAGCATTGTACTCGTTGACTGCTATCTGACGATACTCCCAGTTAGGAGTGTCGTAATCTCTGACACATTCCTTTTTTCTGTAGTGTGTTTCGAGAATTTGTTTGAGTTCGTCGAAGGCTCTTGAGTACCCGAGAACTTCTTTTTTTCGTTGTTCCTTTTCAGGACCGGTTAGTCCTTGTAGCCAGTATTGTTTCATCCTCAGAACCTAAAAGTATTTTTTACTTCTTTTTTTTCTAGACCCCTAAGAAAATTTTCCATAGCACCTGGACTTCCAGAAACTACTGGCGGCACCGGTTTTATGCCCAGTTGACCCCAAGTGTCACCCATAGTAGCCGGTACCTTTTTAGGTTTAGGCCCCTTTTTTTGGGGACCGGGTGTAATTGTTTGACGATAGTGATTAGGCATTATATTCCCATCTCCTGTTTAGCCATAAGCTGTTGCTGGTTCATCATTTCAGCTTCCTGCACCGCTTGTTGAGTTTCCAGTTGTTCCGCCACCATGATGTTTTCACCAAACAATGTCGGCTCCCCAAGCTCTTCAGAAAGTATCCTCGCAAATTCTTTACCCGACATATGGGCAGCAACAGAAGGATCAGCTAGTTTGATCTGATACAGTTGCTGCAAGCTCTGTACCCGTCTGGCTCGTTCCGCAAAGTGACGAGCACCAATAGGAACAATCTTACCCGAAGCAGTGATGTCATCTTTGGTAATCGTCTTGAAGAGTTCTACACCGTAGTCTTCATCAATGGACCGTACCAAGTCCGACATATTCATATTCCGACGAGCAATCTCAAGCATGTTGTTAAGGACCGGCTCAAGGAAGCTGCGCTCAAAGTGTGCCGTCTTGTGTTCGAAGATGCGGGATGCAGAGTTCTGTAGCATCTGTACTTCGAAGGCAGTCTTTTCACCCGGAGTACGGAAGCCCATGGCTTGCTTCGGGGCACCAGCCATCTCCTCCATCTTGTTCTCAAGTATCTGGATTTGGAGGTCTGCCTGAAGGGCCGTAGGGTCGGGTGCAAGGTATCCTACATCACCCTCTTCACCCATGTAGATACGAGCACCTGGCTCAAACTCAAAGTCCTCTACGTCCCCCTTAATCTTGAGTACGGGATATGCAATTTGATCGAAGACATCTGCCTTGAGGTT
>Ga0208019_1000106_pt1 | contig 42073 bp, 68 predicted proteins | sample CB_VirMetaG_5_FD_184540 | JGI IMG/M metagenome (GOLD analysis project Ga0208019, IMG submission 184540) | Freshwater to marine saline gradient viral communities from Chesapeake Bay - CB_1508_1D Viral MetaG (SPAdes) (version 4) | ecosystem: Environmental > Aquatic > Marine > Coastal | place: USA... | reverse complement strand
CGGCCAGGTTGGGTGACGGTTTCCCAAGCTTGAATAGATCCTGCTTGCTCTGGATTTTAATCTTACCGCTGGTGGTGTATTCGTACTCAGGCGTGGATAGTTCAGCCGCTAATTTGTGCATCAGGCTGTCATCGCTTGGTAACGTGCATGTCTGCTCGTTGAAGAAATCTTTAGTCCTCCACCATAAATCAGCTTTTAGGTTCTGGAATTTATCGCTCTCTGCTGCTTTCTCAGCCACGTTGATAGGTGTTATAGGCAACCCCCATGCTTGCAGCGTATGGGCAACACCCGCACCATAACCAATCGAGTCTATATACCCCTGTGAGCAGGTGCGCTCGTAAAAGATATCCCGAACCTTACCGGCTATTTGAAATGTATCATCAAACCTAAACTCTATTGCGTCCGTGATCTTACCGCCCTGCCGTATGACTATCGCTGAAGCATCGCCACCAAGAGACATGCCGACATCAATACCCATAATTCTTGGATGCCCATGAAATGTTACCTTCCTGTCGAATGCTGACTCTATTACCTGTATGGGGATCAGAACGAACGAAGACGATATATCAAAGTCACATTCAAACTCCTGACTGTATTCCGACTCTGACATTTGTTTTCTGGCCTGGTGTAGTTCATCAGCGTCAAGAATACCTGTTTCGGACGCTTTAAACCGTTTGCAATACCAATCATCGTCGCGCCTTGCCAACTGGTACAGATCATAGAAATGATCATGCCCCTTTGGTGTTCCAATAAATATCACCCACCCCTTGCGGTCCGCCAAAGTCGGTCTAATGACCTCACCGTATAGTGTAGGTTGGCATTGTGCCACCTCATCAATAACAACGCCATCAAAGTACTGACCTCTCAAACTATCAGGATTATCAGCCCCGAAGAGTTGTATCCTGGCACCATTCGGGTAATCTATCCTGAGTTCTGATTCGTTGATCATTATGCCTGGTATCGGTCTTGAAAATTGCTTCAAGTAGTCCCAGGCCACGGACTTGGCCTGTTTATACAGTGGTGCGATGTAGGCATACCTGGGGTTTATCAAATCCTTCGCCAATGCTGCATCAATCAGGGAATTAATAGCCAGGACCGTTTTACCAAAACGACGATGGCAGACCAGTACGCTAAACCTCTTTAGGTTGTCATGTATCTCTGCCTGTTGCTCTCGGGGATAGTATCCTGTATCAATCATTCGGTGCGCGGTTTATCCCTGTTCTTACAGTCAAATCACCTGAGTGTTCCTGCTGTGTCTTGTCCTGCCATCCGAAATTTTTCAGCGCGAAAATAGGCCCGGTTGGGTTTCTTCCGAATAAATTTTTCTCTGCGTAATTTTCGACTTTTGTTTTGTAGTATTTTATAGTGTTTACATATTCAGGCCTGTTGGCGTACTCAATGAGGGTTTTCCTGGTGGTTTCCAAGGCAAGTGCAAGACCTGTGATGGTGTATGGTTCGCCGTTTTCATCACATTCCTCAAAGTACGCAAAACAGTCGTGGTCGAGCTGCCAACAATCACCAAATTTTAACGGTTTCCCGACTGGCATTTCTTTTTGTCCTTTTTGAAAATCGCATCATAATTGGTGCGGTATTTCTTTGACCCTAAATTCTTACGGTATGATTCTTTTTTGTCGCTCATCCCCTCACCTTCTGAAGATGCAAGAAAGCCTCTGTCATTAATGCTGCATTGTATGTCGCAAAATCTTCACCCTTGAGCCGCCTCAACTTGTTTTCCTCCCTGTGGCTTATCTCATGGGCAAAAAGCTCGATTATAGATAGCTTTGAGCATTGTGGTGCTATGTATACGTTGATATTGTCCTCATCAATGAAACCCCAACACCCGGCAAAATCAATCTGCCCCTGGATGTACTCTGCGCTCTGCTCGTCTGCATCATACGCCTGGATAATATCCTGTGGGGTATCGTGGATGGTCAGCATTAGCTTTCCGGCTCTCGTTTCGGGACACGGAGACAGCCTTCGGGCTGACCGGGCATTTGGTCGCCTTTGGGATATACCGGGTTGTCTCCTTGACCTTCTTGTTCTGTACGTTCTTCTTCCACACTATTACAGTATCAAGAATAGGGAGCCGTTACCGTCCAGATATAGACGATTTTTAAAAAGGTAGGAATTTTAGGTAGGTTTATGCTGCGGGTTCTTCTAATATCTCAAGAGTATGAAAAGTATGACTGCAATCGAGGCATTGTTTCCGTCTACGTCTTCCTGGCTGGTCTCTCAATCTGGCATTACTCTGAGTTACCGACACCCCACCCCCACACACAGGACACATATCGGGTTCCCAATAGCCGTTACTGAGCAGTTTTAACAGTTCTTTTTTCATCTTTTCGCCTTATTTTAAGTTCATTCCGATACCTGCACCGTGCCAACCCTCTACAATCATACAGCCCAACCTGATCGCCGGTAACACACACAAGAGCGCAATAGTAACCAGTGAGTGGGCATTTGGTTTTTTCCCATCCTGGCGGTATTTTCATTTCATCCTCGCAATTTGGTTTTTAGCCACGTTTTGCCCCGGTCCCACGCAAACCCGGCCAGCACAATGCACACCAGTGTCATGATTACAGTGCCTACAAATACATTGCAGCACCGGCCTATTGTCTCGATAATGATCATTTCTGCTCCTTTATTTTAGATTACGGGTTGTTTTGAAATAACGTCTTCTTTGGGTTTAAACGCCTGGATCTCTAATATCTGCTGCCAAACCTTGTCTATTTCAGCCTTTTCACCCAAAACAGTAAGCGATAATTCGTATTTTGGCGGCTTTGTATCTGTCTGCCGGATAGGGATGGTGTGTATCAATATGTCTATTTTCATTACACTTTTCCTTTGATAATCATTAATCTGAATTTTGTTCTTCTATGAGTTTTATTGCTTCAAATATTGGGACAACAGCTTGTGGGACTATGGCATTTCCATATCCTTTAAGTTGGTCCAGGAAGTTGGGTATCCCATCAACTTCTGTGGTAATGTCGGCTTTGGATATCCTCCGAGTCTTTTGATTGCTTGGACTACTATATTCCCTTGAAAGCCTTTTGTGCGTAGATGAGACTCTATTTTGAAATTTAACCGTTGACCATCTGACGCTTGTGGGGTGGGCCACAATGAATATTCTATCTCTGATATGGTTAAATCCAAACGAGGCCGCCGATATACTCTCCCACTCCGCATCGTACCCGCTTTGGGCCAAATCCCTGAGAAATCTTCCAAACCACTCCCCCCCCCCGCCAATAAGCAGGTTTGGCACGTTTTCCATGACAACGTACTTTGGTCTAACATCGTGACAAATACGAAGGATTTCACCGTAGAGACTTGATCTCTCCCCCTCAAATCCAAGATGTTTTCCATTTGATGAGAGATCTTGACAGGGGAATCCACCTGAAATAATGTCAATTGAACTTCCGTCATGTTCATATGTCGTAACATCCTCATGAATAGGCACATCAGGCCAATGTTTTTTTAACACTTTCTGTGCAAATGGTTCTATCTCAACAAAGCTATGTATTTCATGTTGCTGCCCCCATACCCAGGACGCAGCCAGGGCAAAACCGCCGATACCTGAGAACAAGTCAAGATGTCTGAATTTTTTTAATCTGTCGCACATATTTTTTAATTTCTTCCTTTGTACCAGTTGCAACCAAAACGAGTTTTACCTTCCTAGCCTCTGTTGTGGTCTGATATTGCGGGATTTCTTTTATTTCAATTGCGGCTTTCATGAGTTTTGGTCATAGGTTCCAATCATCTTTATATATTGTAAAGTTTATTCTTCCCTGATATTAAACCCGACCACAATACCGACGATCAGGGCAATAACGCCGATTAGTAACAATATTGCAAGCTCGTTCATGCTGATTTCTTCCATATGTATTGTTTATATACATCGCCGACACCTCTCAGATTGGGCAATAAATGGCTGTCATCGTACCTGCTCATCATGATATGTGGTTTTTCGTACTTATAATTTGTGCATTGGCAACACCAGGGGATGAACTTATCATCAATAGAGCATCGTGACAGGCATACGCCCCGGTTTTTACAGCCAGAGGCATCTATACTCGCTTGACGCCTTAGATATTCTGGCGTTCCCTTTTCCGGCTTTGGAACGGCGCACAGGTTATCGTTCTGTGGCTTTGCCCGCTGTTTCCTTTTTTGTCTACGGGATATTTCACGCCTCCGCTCTTTACGATGTTTGTCACACCTGAACGGTGCTCTACCAGTCCGGCCGACAACAAATTCAACACCACAATCAACGCATTTTATGACACGGCACATCACAAGACCGCCGTGCTCTTTACAGGAATAATTTTTTACTTTTGAACCGTTTGGCAATTTAATTTCCTTGTATACGATCTGGTCAATCGTGCATTCGCAGAACATCTCCCCGTCTAATGATGGGGCATAATCACTGCAATCTGTTATGTATATTACATCTGGTTTCATCTTACCCCCTTTCCTCAAAATATAGCTCACCGTTGTATAACGTAATATCAGCTATTCTCGGCTTCCAGTGTGTAGCTTTTTTACCCTTCACTTTCTTGAGTTTTCGCCATCCCCACAACTCTATTTTGCCGCCGTTTTTAAGCCATGCTTTTGTATTATCAGCCTCATCTTTTAAAAGCTTTCGCTTGTGAGCTGCGAAGTCAGACCCGCACACCTGCACACCGACTATCCCGGCATCCAATACAATTAAATCTATGATATTAAACAGATCTACCCTGCGTCTTGCCCACTGCTGCCAGTATTCAACTTTCCACCACTTCAAACCGTGACGTTTTATAATCGCGAGGGTCCGTTCCATTGGTGACATTTATTTAACCCCCAAAGAAAGAAGGCAATACCCTAGAATATCACCATAGGGACTTTCCCCTAGGGCATCCCTGTCTGTTGCAATGCGTTTTAATTTATCGAAGATCCGAACAATAGTTAGCATGTCGGCATATTTTTCTGTTGGGATACCACCGGGGTATAAAAGCAAGAGGAAATCTCCGGCCTGTCCGAAAGAATCACCATAAGCCGCTTGTTTCTGCAATACTAAATCTGCTATCTCTCTAGCGATTACATGATAATCTGATTCAGATATCGCATCCCGCAGTACCCCAGGTTTTTCAGTTTCAGGACTCATATCAACCCTCCTTTAGTTTTTTGTTAATGTTTAGGTATCCGGCTTGCCCGGATCACCGGTTTGTTTGATCAAAAGGGGATGTCATCATCCGGTATCGGCCCCTGCCCCTGGTGTCCCTGACTTTGTGCCTGGTTTGGCTGCTGTTTGGGGTGACTTTGGGCTTTTTCTCCGGCGAAATGGAAGCGGTTTACAATAATGTCCGTAGTGTAAACCGTAGTTCCATCTTTATCATAGCTGCCGTAAGATATTTCGCCTTCAACCCCAATCTTCGAGCCTTTCTTAACATACTGTTCGATAATCTCCGCAGTCTTCCCAAACACCACACAACGGTGCCAGGATGTTTTATCCTCACCATTAACCTTTTTGTTTGTGGCTAATGTGAAATTAACGACCGCTGTCCCCGATTGTGCATAACGTATTTCTGGATCTCTGCCGACATTCCCAAGAAGGATTGCTAAGTTCATGTTATTCTCCTTTAAATTAGTTCGAACATCCCGCGTTTTTGTTTGAACAAGACGCGCTGTTCTACGCCTAAAGCGCCCTGTCTGTTCTTAGCTAAAATTATATCTGTTCTGGATGGGTCTTTCGTTTCGTCGTAGTATCCTGGCCGATAAATCAAAAAGACCATATCCGCATCTTCTTCAAGCATTCCTGTTTGCTTTAAATCTGATAATTCCGGTTTCTTATCCTGCCGTTGCTCTACGTTCCGGTTGAGTTGACAAAGAAGGAAAATTGGTAATCTCAACTCTTTTTTAAGCAGGGCTATATTGCTGCAATTGTCTGTGTAAGTTTCAAATTTTGATTGATTTATTTGACCGCGTATTTTTGATAGCTGGTCAATAAAAATAACCTGGCACCCCATTTTCTTAAACTTGCGACATTTGCGCTCGACATCCTGTATTTTACAATCTGCATCGTCTACATAAATAGGCAGGACTGACAGATTTTCAGCCGACATCTTGATAGCCCCCATACTCTCTTTGCTTAATGATTCCTTTGCATAAAAACACAGGCTATTTACATCTGATTCAATCGATAACAACCGGTCTGCCAAAGATTCCTTGTCCATTTCGATTGACAGAAACCCGACTTTGATACCTCTGTTGGCAAGATAACGAGCGATAGATAAAGCAAGTGCTGTTTTGCCCATCCCCGGCCTTGCTGCGATCAATATCAACTTACTGCCGATAACTTGTATAAAATTATCAAGCAACGGCATCCCAAGCGTATATCCTGTGCCTGACTGATCCCGGCTGGCTGATTCGATCCGGTCTAACGCATCGTGCATCAATGTTTCCATATCAAAAATCTGATCTTTGCTGCTTGTGGTCTGTATCTGTAATATTTTGGATTGGGACTCGTTGATATACTGCTCAACGTCTTTGACCGTTAAACCCCTTTCAATAATTTCAGACGCAGTTGTTATCATCTGCCTTGTGACGGCATGGTTTTTAACAACATTGGCGTACTTCCTCACGTTTAGGGCTACTGGTGCGCTGTCAGATATAGCAGCAAGATAAGCTGCGCCGCCTATTGATTCTAATTCATCCAGGGCTTTCAATTCATGAGCTACCGTCACCAAATCGACAGGTTCTTTTTTCTTGGTCAGAGAAAGCATAACTCTGAATATCTTCTTGTGCGCCCCTTTGTAAAAATCATCAGGATTCAAATCATCTACATATTCGAAGCCAGCGTTATTGATAAACAAGGCTGACAAAATAGCCTGTTCAGCATCCATGTCATGCGGTGGGGTTCTGTCAAGTAACGGTTCTATCATGCTAATTTCTCCGCAAGTTCTTTATCAATGTCTTCTTGAGATTGTGGCTTTGGAAGCTGGATAATCTTTATGTAACCTCGCTTAATCGCATTCCGCACCCATGTTTGATATGTTGCATACCAAGATTGATATTTTTTACCTGTTTTCTGGAAATGGAGTTTGAAGGCCTCAAATTGATCTTTAGCCTGTGAATTAGACAAACCTTTTGACAAAGCATATTCTAAATGCTCTTTTTGTATGGAATAGTTCTCTGGGATTTTCACAGCGACTTCATACATCCCCAAACTTTCTTTTTTATATATTTTTTCTTTTTGTTTTATATTGTTTTTATCAGTACCATCTTTGGTACTAGGTTTTGTTCCATTAATGGCACTACCCCGTGCCTTCTTTGGAACAAAAACCCAAGATGTGTATATCTTGTTTAGGCGGTACATAGAGGTTAATTTTGTTCCATCTTTGGCACTACGTTTTTCGACTTTTATGATGTTCTTTTTGGATAGCTCGGTTAATGCTCTATGGACATGCCTTCTGTCTAATCCTGTAAGATCAGCGAACCTTGTAAGCGATATAGAGCTTGTCTTTCTATTCCAACCGTAAGTATCCCTCAGAACAACAAAAAGACATTGCATTTGTGTTGCTGGAATTGAATATGATGCTAATGCTTCCATAAGTTCATTGGCTATCGCGGTATAGCCATTCTCCTTTTGTGCTGACATTAAATTCCCAACCGTTCCCGAAGTTCTTCAAGTTTCCTGTCTTCTTCCTGCTGTGTTTTTGATGTCTGCTGTATCAACGATTTTTCGCGCTCGTATTCAACCCACTGCTGCCGGGTTGGGATTCGTGATTTGTATTTTTGTTTTGATATTGCTGGTATCATCGTAACCCCCTTGTGTAAGTCGTGATGGCAAAACTGGCAGACAGAGATTAAATTATATTGGGCATCATCCCCACCGGCCCCGACTGTCTTTACATGATGTGGTGCAAGCATGTTCTTCGGGAAGATATTGCCACATACTTGGCACCTGTATCTGTCGCGCTCCTGGACTCGCTTAACCAATCGTTTCCAAATTGCGGAATTGCGTTTGATTTTGATTCTTTCTCTTGGTGGTTTGTATGGTGTCATAAACCCTCCGTTCTACTCTCCAAATATTGCCGGTATTCTTCGGCCTCAAAAGCTGCCATATCCATACTATACCCGCAGTATCCGCACTCTATGTGACCGTTACCTGTTACCCATTTCCATACTGTCCCGGTGTTGTTGCAGTTACTACAGGGACATTTCATTTCTTTTTTGCAGTTTGGGCATATCATGGGTTGTTTCCAATAATGCTCAACATAACTGGCTGGCGTAGCCTGTCCATGTTCATGTTTTTATTATTTTTCTCGTAGATCATACTCGTAAATCAAAACACCTTGGGACGTTTTAAATTGAAGTCTGTACCATATGATACGGCAATCAACCTTCTGATCTGGTATGTTATGGTCAGCACAAAAACCTGGGTCATAAGGTTCAAAGAAGGATATTCTTGTTTGTGTTGAATCAACTTGCCTTTTAGTCATATCGAAAGCCCCACCGACGAATACAGCTGTTTTCATGTTAAAATTCTCCTAAAGAAAAATAATTGTTGAGGTATCCGGCGCGAAGCAGTCCGGATTACCGGTTTATTTTTGAGCATCTAAAAGTTTGACATAATCGTCCACATTACTGATTCCTACTAATCCTGCATGATGTTCAAGCGCAGACGCAATATATCTGTGGCTTTCGGGTTGATCGCAGTTCTTATAACTTAGTGATTTAACCAACCAATGGGTTTGTTTTGTTTTGTCGTCGTAGATAACTGTTTCAACAAAACCGCACCGGATCTTAGTTAGATGATCCACCTTCTCTTTGGTATTCATGTTCTCGTTGAAATTCATGTTGGCAATGTACTGACAAGACCCCTTGTAACAGGATAGTTCTATGTACGACCGTGTTTTAACTTTACTGGCTCTTGTAACCTTAACCCGCAACGGTTCGTTGATATAGAAGTCATCAAACAACTCAGCATCAGACTCGCTGAATACAGTTACCTGGCCCTTTCCGGTCTTTTTAGCTAAACAATCAATCATGCTGCCGCCCTAATGTCGTTCATCACGGTTTCAACCAGTGCTTTAAATTCAGCCAACCGGGTTTCAATCATTTCCAGTTCGTTTGAAAAAGCTTCTTTTTCTGTATGGCATACAAAAAGGTTGCTTTCTTGAGGGAAAGAAGAACAGTAAGAGATATAATCAATCCAATCTCGGCCCGATTCACGCAGATTAAATACAAGTTGCCATTTGTATTTTGGATCGAAAGACTTTCGTTTGATTGTGGCGTAGTGAACGGTGGGGAGGACTGATTTGATTTCTATCACACCATTATCCGAAACCAGCCCGTCTGGTGAGCAACCAGTGTCCCCGTTATCAAAAAAACCACCGTTGGTAACATCTGTGAAATAGAGTTCTTCGTACCGCAACCGGGCTATTGGTTCCTCTGCGTGGCCCCGATCCATATGGGCGTTTGAAAAACCATCGCTATCTATCATTTTTCCGGTCAACCGCTCTACAGCAATGTTTACAGATAATTTTTTTGCAGGTTCTCCAAACGCCTTGCCGTAGTTTGCCATTATGCTTCCGATTACAGAACCAGTAATCTTACCGGCCCTCATAGCCAACCACTCGTCCGTGTTCTGTTCAATATTATGCCACATTCTTTTCAGCCTCCGCGATTAAAGCCGCTTCATTCTCAGCGCTAATTTCCATGTGACGTTTTACGGAATTGAGATTCCCCTCTCTATGGTAAGCGGCAATAGCCCTATCCCATGCCTGTGTTTGGGGTAACAGCTCCGGTTTTCTTAGCCTCGGGGCCTCGGTGCTAATCCTTAACCCCTCAACCGTGTTGCGACCAAAACGGACGTTCTTATCAACATAGACCGTGACCGGTATGTTGTTCCAATCGTCAATAAAGGCTGAACCCGTCAAATTCCGCATGGTCCGTGAGTTTGTGGCATTCAGGATCATAGGTTTGAGTTCTTCGCCAGGCCTGATCTCTTTTTCGATAAAAAAAGCAGTGTTGAATTTATCTTTTGTTTTTTTGGTTTTATCGGGCAGAAGTTGAACGTTTTTGATCGTTAATACCGTTGGCTCAACAATATCCGCACTGCTTAAATACGGGGCGTCAAATGCCTTTCTGTAGTGGGTTTTTTCTGTAGTCATAATAACCCTCCTTATTTAGTAGTTGATAGAAACAAAAGGAATGTTGCCGTGCACGATTTCAGTTATTAATTTTTTCCCGGTGTCTTCATTAACACCGATAATGTTAAGGGCCTGAAGGATTTTATTATTCACGGAAGCTTGATGTTTTCTATTCGCCGCTTTTCTGTCCGCCTCTGCCTGCAACTCGCGTTGTCGCTTTTCTTCTGCCTCACGTTCAGCTTTTGCAACCGCCGCCGCTTCTTCCCTCGCGCGTTTGACCGCCAACTCTTTTTCGATCCTGGCCCGTTCTTCTGCGGCTATCCTATCGCGTTCTGCTTTTTCTGCGGCTTCTTTGGCTTCGCGCTCAATCCGTTCTTTTTCTTCACGCTCATGTCTGATCTTTTCATCTGCTTCTCGTTTCGCGCGTTCAGCCGCTTCTTTTTTCAACCGTTCTTCGCGCTCGATTCTTTCACGTTCAGCGCGTTCAGCCTCTTCTTTTTGCCTACGTTCTTCTTCCTGCCGTCTGAGTTCAGCCTCTTTGCGCTCAATTTCGCGTTGCCGGTCAACCAACTCGTTTTCTCTCAACGCTTCTTCGTGTGCTGTTTCAATCTCAATGCGCAACGCCTCTTCTTCGATACGGAGCTTTTCAGCCTCTTCGTATTCAGTCAGGGGTTTACGGACTTCAGCCTTTTTTTCGTCAAGCCAATCCCTTGCCCGTTTGCGCTCGGCATCAACAAGCTTTATTCTAGCCTTTTGCTCTGCGACCAACTCTTTACCGGCGTTGTCGATAAATGTCTTGGATTGGGCTATTTTATAAGCAAACGAGGCTATTTCCTTACGACCGTTTAGTGTTGAAACATCCGGCTTAAAGGCGGATATTTTTTTCCCAATCTCTGCCAAAACAGGATCGAGACCGTTTTCTGAAAACAGAACAATTGGTTTAATATCTTTAGGCACTAATGCTGTTTCTGTATTCATGCTACCTCCCTTTCAACAAGGTCATACTCAACCCCATCAGCATATACAGGGCCGTTGATCTCGACCTTGATACCGTCAATCTCTTTTTCGATATTGTCTATATCAACCCGCATACCGGCTATTGTAACGGTTACGCCCATATGCTTAATGATGCTCATTGCCATTTCAGCAGCGAGTTCCTGAATGTTTTTTTCGATTTCTTTAAGTGTCATGCTGCCACCTTCCTTTCTGCTAAAAGCTTTTTTTCTTCATCTGTAAACAGGGGATCGTGTAATTCAGGCACAAACTCTTCAGGATGGCGAAAAATGATATCCCTTAAACCAAAATCCATATTTATACTGATTGTATTATCTTCCCTGATATCCTCGTTTGTGTTGGATTCCGGGTCTACTCTCATACCATCAATCGTTAAACAAATATTGAGATTGTCCCTGTATTCGGCTAATGCGTCTGAAATTAACCGTCTGATACTTGTGTGACCGTACATACCTACCCCCTCGCGGCCTTGATCCAAAATTTCAGGCCGAAGTATAAAAAACCGAAAGCGCCAGCGAAACCAAGGGTTCTGGCCTGATATGGATAATCAAAAAAATACGGTGCAGAAAACGATATAAAAAAACAAACCGCCATCATTGTTACCGTAAGTGCCTTGTCTAATGTGTCTGCCATTGTGTCTCTCCTTTCGGTCCAGTGTCGCGCTACCCAATCGTGACACCGGACCTTCCTTTATTGATATTTATTCATTAACCGGGCTTGCATCTCGTTAATTTGCTGATTCAGCTTGATAAGGTGCTTGCCGAGTTGCACGTCTTCTTGTTTGTCTATTTTGTTGTCTTCAATAATATCTGCCATCAGCCGAATTGAATCGGAGAATTGACGGATCATTTCTACAACATCTTTTGTTACTAATTTCTGGTCTGTTTGCGGTAGCTTGAACGCTACCCTGCCAAGCCTTGATTCAATCAAGTCAAGTACCGATAAATCATCGCTACAGGCTTTCATGAAGGGGATTAGTTTTTTTAGTGGAAAGGGGTAATGGTCATGCGGGTTCAACTGCCGGTGCAATGATGTCGGGTTACATCCGATATGGTCTGCTATCCATTCAACACTAAGGCCGTGTTTTTTTGGCATCTCGTGGAGTGTGTTAGATATTTCGCACATCTTTATAATTCCCTGTTTGATTTTTTATTGTTATGGTTAAATAAAGGAGGCAGCAGCATGAACGATGTAATAAATTTAAATGGTGAGATTAATAAACTCATGCCGCTACCCCCAAGACTTGTTGAATTTCGACCGCTGAACCTTCAAGCCATAGTTCGGGACTTGTGTTTGTGATCCGGGCTAATTGTTTAGCCCTTTTCCAGTTAGGCCGTTGTTTAGCGTGAACTAATCTGTTCACATATGGCTTGGAAACGCCAAGGCAAGCTGCTAAATATGTTTGTGTGATCTTCATGGTTCGCATTGTAACTAAACAGTTAACTGATGTCAACAAAAAAATTCACTTTAGTTCACTTTTGTGAATTGTTTTTTTAAACCAATAGGTTAACTTTATGTTTATGGTTGTTTACGACAAAGAATACGATGATTTTTTAAAGGCTCTCTCTTTTTACGCCGACAAAATGAGCGTGAAGGTTTTGGCTGGTAAATATAAATGTGCTCCTAATCACATTTATCAAATCATTAATAGAGCTAAAAATGCAGGGCGGCAGACACAAAAAACAGTTGCAAAAGCTTGTGGGTTTGAAACAGTTTCCGAGTTTGTTGCATCCATAAAACAAGACGACGAATCGATAGTCAAAATTAAAGATCCTGAAGTTTGGCTTCACTACCAAATAATTCAAAAATTCAAAAATAAAAATCTTGCAAGAATCGCAAATGAACATCTGTTGGAATTAGAGGAATTAGACCCGATAGCTTTTGGTGATATAGTTTCAGCTATCAGACAGAAAATCAAAGAAATAAAGGGAGAAAGAGGTAGCCAAAAGAACGGCACAACGGGGGAATGAAACGCCCGCCTCCGGGGGAGTGGGAGAGGCGGGAACCGGACAATATAATAGTGACTGACAGCCAGTGCAGGGCCATATCATCTCAAGACCCCCGGATTCCATTAGGAGCACATTTTGGCCCGTTTTTAGGCCCTAAAAACTCGCGCTTGATCAATTCTGTACTGCCGCATATCGCACGTTCCAAACCGGTTTTTCTCAATATGTCTAGTTACAGGATTGATAAAAACACAGAGGTTCCAGCGGCTGAACTTCACATCATAAAAAACTCGTATGGTGGGTATATTTTCATGTTTTGGCGGAAAGCAATCATCAGACCAAGAACCAACCCAATGCAATTACCGGATAGGGAGGTAGTGAGTAGCAGTCAAAATTCGTTCATTGTATCTGAATCCGGCTATATTCTGGCTGTCGCATTTCCGGACCGCGCAGTCGGTAATGTAATCGGCGTCAATATATATGATACTATCTGGCCCGAATATATTCGCGCTGTCAAACGTGCAGTTAAAAAGGTGCTTGAAACTCATGAGCCGGTGGACATTGAGTACAAATTCTCTCTTTATGACGAAACCAGGCACAAGGTGGGTTATATCAGTCCCGCAGGTGGAAAAAATATCGTTTTCAACGTAAGACGTATCACGCAGCAGGAACTAAAATTAAAGACAGGTTAACAGGGAGGCAACATGAAAAAAATAATCATTTCTTTGTTTTGCTTTATGGTACTATTGTTCGCTATTTTTCTGCACGTTAAAACAACCACACCAGCCTACGCAGTGATGTGTTTTTTGAAGAGTGAATATGTCGATGGAATGAACAAGATATGTATTTACGACTGTCCAAGCGGATCTGCTGCTATCACAGTTGCAGGATATCAATTGTGTCCATTATCCATTGATCGGTGACGGGAGGCGGCATGAAAAAGATAATCATTATATTATTGTTTTGCAGCACCGCATACGCATCACCCGTCACAATAGATAATGTACCAGCGTATAGTTGGTATCACGGATGCTCCCCTACAGCCGTAGGTATGGTTTTGGGTTATTGGGATATGAACGGGTATGACAATCTGTTTGATGCGACCGGTTCTGATGTTTTTCTAACCGCCAACGTACAAGACCACATATCCAGCCCGGAACATAACTATTTTTATGACCCGAAGCCGGACAGAACCGGCACACCACCGCCTGATACGTCTATAGCGGATTTCATGGGCACTTCTGAGGGTTCGCTCTCAATGGGGTCAACATATGTGTCCCGCATAGATGACGGTGCGCGAAATTACGCCGCATGGCGCGGGTACACGGATTGGGTATCATATAATACAAGCACAGATTTTCAGTATATCGTCGATGAAATTGATGCCGGTCGGCCATTGGTAGGGTATGTGGCATCTGGTACGAGCGGCCCGAACCATTCCGTACCAATTATAGGGTACGATCTGGCAAATATGCTCTACGGGTTTTATACGGGATGGGGCGAGTCCGAAAGCATTATGTGGCAACCCTACCGGGGCGTATCGTCACAATGGGCCTGGGGTGTCCGGTCACTGACATATATTCGCCCTGGTGAGCCTGACGAACTCAACCCTGTTCCAGAACCGTCAACGCTTATCCTGTTTGGTGTTGGGTTGTTGGGGCTTGCAAAAATACAGCGGAAAAGGTAAAATACTGCTATGAAAAAACTTATCGTAATAATAGCATTCCTGGCGCTTATGTCATGCGCTGCAAAACAGCCAATGACCGTCGAGCAGCAAGCTAAACAGGACCAACAGACCGAAAAAATAAAGGAAACCACGGTTGACCTGATGGATATCGGAGTCATTGTGTACGATATCGTAAATATCTTAAATTAGCGCTTGACAAAATTATAAAATTTAGATAAATTTACCATAGTCGCGCTACCCAATCGTGACACCGGACCTCGTAAGGGGTCCAAATGACTACAAAATCTGTATCAGCTAACAAGCCAAAGAGGTTATCGAATCTCTCTGGCTTTTCTGCGTCAACATCGCACGACAAATATTATTCAATTCAAAACCCGGCAGACATGGCCCACTCTTGCACAAAAGAAGCGTTGTGTTGGATCTTTGCCCTAACCAACCCAGAAAGCATGTTTTATAAGGACCGCGATAAGACCGGGAATAATGAAACGGCGTGTGGTCAAGGTTGAGTCAAATTTATAAAAGATAAGGAGTAATATCATGCCAATGAATTTCCCAGATTTTCAGAGCCTAAAAGACAGGGCAAAAGTAAGAGGGTTTCGGCAACCCAATGAAGGTGAAACCGAAGAATCATATCGACAATCCCTTGCAAGACATATGGATAATATCGACATGGTTGAGGCCAACGAAATCAGGAACAAGGTTGGTTGGGATCAGTGGACTGATGGGCAAAAGATGGTGACATTTTTGGATGCGATGATGGCCGGTGGTCCTTATGAAGAACGCGTATTTGAAGATGGTAAACCCTGCGGTCATCCTGGGTGTGCTGCACATCAATCACACCCTTGTGAATGTTGCGGCAGAATCGGTGCAAAAGGCGAACGAGTTGATTCATTAATATGATGTACAGAAATGAATATCAATTCAGGAAATTATGCGGCCCATATATAGGAACGCGCGCACGCGCAATCCGCATAACTCCTTATTGGAGCGGACTATGAATAAAATTGAAGAGATAGATCATCTATTGGCAACGTGGAAGGCCGACTATCGCAAGGCATTAAAATCTTGGGATGATTCAGCCTGTTTTTTACTGAAATACAGAATAGAGGTTTTAGAGTCGGCCCTTGCCATCTTGAAAAGGCCGTCCAATACTCGAATGCACATGGACACAAAGCCATGCGGAGAATGCGAAACAGAAAAGAAAAATTATCCCTGGCCTCCCTTCTGCAAATGGTGTGGAAGGGCTTTGAGCCAGTGATCCCCGGCATTGGCCCCCGGTGGAGTGCTGGAGATAACATTATGCTAAGCCGTACCGGGGTAGAGAAGAAGCACTAAATCCGGTGTAGGGGCCAATAAAATAATGAACACGGTTGCGGGGTGTGTAGTCCTCGTAGGCGGCGGGTGGAACCTCTGTACAGGGTGCCCTAAAATACCACCTACATGCCCCGCACCGGTTATCACAATATTAACAAAAATGCTTGGAGGTAAATATGGAGATTGTCAGAATTGGAAACGATAAAAATATATCTAACAAAACCGACCGGATTTCGTTCGAACATAATGGTGAAAAATTCACAATTACACCAGAACACGATGGGTTCAGAATTCACAAGCACCAGTTTAACGATGGTGGTTTAATTATATGTCCATGTTGTACAAACGAAGTTGTGGTTTGCTGAACACGCATTTTTATTAATAAAATAATGCACCGGACGAGCCGGTGATCATTACATTGGACGGACTTATGAAAAAATTAATAGAGATTACAAATTGCTACAAGTGTGGAAATTGCGGGACAATTGATTGCAGAAATCACTTTTGTACCAAATCTGCACGTATGAGAATAGATGTAAATATTTTCAAAGAAATCCCGCAATGGTGCCCTCTTCCAGGGCCGTCCAATACTCAAATGCACGTGGGCACAAAGCCCACTAAATTTAAAAGATGTATATGTGGTGGTCACGGAATAAAATATTGTCAGTATTGTGGAAGGGCTTTGTGCCAGTGATCCCCGGCAATTCTTAGATGGAGGAATTAACAATGGAACGTTTTGAGTATTTTAGATCGCAATTAGTCCCAGGAAACATTGACACTTTAGTCTATTGGGCCGATAGGTGGGACGGTGAAAGCTTCGACATACACCCGTCTGCTATTCCAATTGGTGAAATCGTCAAAGATGTTACATATATCAATTCTGAAGACCCAAAAGAATATGTAATGACTGCAAATGGTTTAGTCGAAAAATAATAAGCCAATGAACACGGACAAGCCGGTTATGTACGTCATTACCTTAACAAGGAGGACAAAAATGAAACCCCAAAGATCTAAACCAAAACAGTATACAAACGAGAAAACAGAATTACAGAAACGCGAGCTGATGGCACAACGCCTGGCAGACTTAGAACGCCGGGTGCTGCGCGTTGAGAAATCAGCTAAATAATACATAAAATATCGCGGGGTCCGCTCGTTCACGGCCTGTTAAATGCCTGGATTGTCGGATCGAGAGTGCCAGGACATGGACCCCGCTACCAGACAAGGAGTGTTCTAAATGATTCACAGATTAAAAACCGACCCTATGGTTTTCAGCCATGTCTATAACGGTTTAAAAGATTTTGAGCTTAGAAAAAATGACCGTGATTACAAAGAATCCGACACGCTTCTTTTGCAGGAAACTCAACACACCGGTGTTGAAATGAGAAACGGATGCAAGCTGGTTTACACCGGCAGAGAAATAGAATGCGAAGTCCATTATATTTTGCATGGGCCTATTTATGGCCTGCTGGATGGATGGGTAATTATGGGCATTGAAGTTATGAAACATTCATCAACGCCCATTCAAGAGTACACCAAATAAAGGAGAGTCATATATGAGTAAATATGAAGTCCGTAATAACAGATGCAAATGCCACCCTGAAACCTGTGGGTGTGATCCTTGTGTAATCCTGCGTGATGCTTCGGAATATGTCACGATTTACAATAAGCACACCGCTATGGAGATCTGCCGGAACCTGAACAATTGTGATGAGATGGCAGATTTACTCTATAAGTTTTGGGCTGCTAAAATAGATGACTCTGTGCTGATTGATTATGTCCAGGGCAAGCTTGAGGATATTTAACCACCGATAAAGGCCAGTTGTAAAGAAATACTTTACAACTCAAGTAACCCCCGGAAAATACATGACACAGCCGGGAGGTTTAACAATATAAAAAGGTGAATGACATGGACGTTAAATTCAAACAGCTTTTAGATCGGTGTAAGTGTGGAGTGCATATAACCGTAAACAGCCATAGGGATTATTATCAGAGTGCTGCCGAAAGCCTTGAGGAAATATCTTGTATGGAGTGTCCACCATCCATTGACGAGGATATTAAGAAAATCATGATTGAGACAAATACAATTGTAAACATCCATTTTTATCCTGATACCCCAATCGGTTTTTACAGCATTTATCATTATGATTTTGATGCTGCATTAGACCAAGCATTGGCTTGTTTGGATTAACGAATATCAAAGGAAAAGTGTAATCATTGACCGGGCCAATTGTTGACATAAAAGGATTAGCCAGTTACCTTGGCATAAGCGAAGCCTTTTTATATAAGAAAAAGGACGGCGTAAAGATGTGGGAAACGCTGCCTCATTCTAATTTTGGCGGTATCCGCTTTAATATCAACTCAGTATGGGAGTTTTTAGAAAATGCCGACGAAGGAAAAGGACGGGACATACAAGGGCCGGGTGAGACTGACAGGGTTTCCCCAGAAGACAAAGACCGGGTTCAGGACTTGGAACGAGGCAAAGGCGTGGGAACTTCGAACGTCAGAACATTTAAAAAAGCCTCCACTGGAAAGCAAGACTATGACATGGGGAGACGTGGCCGATCTTTGGTTAATAAATTGTCTAAAGAGATGGAAGCCCAAAACATGCAACAATAAGGCCCTCGCTACGGACAAAGCCCTTGAGTTTTGGGGGTATGATCCATATATGGACGAAATCTCTGTCTTAATGATTGAGCAATACCTCAACTCCATACCAAAGGGCAAAACGGCCAACCGCTACAAAAGAGAACTGAGAAACTTCTTTTATTATGCGATGGATCGTGGGTTAGTCACTGAAAATTTCGCAAAGAAAATAACCAAATTCAAAGAGAGGCCATTTAAAAGATATGTCCCGCCGAAAGAAGATATTGAGACAGCTAAAGCCTTTGCAGACCCACTTGAGCACGATATTATTATGATCGCTTACAATACACTTGCCAGGGCTGGTGAGATCCGAAACTTAAAATGGGAAGATGTTAACCTTGAAAAGAGAGAAATCACCCTTTGGACCGGCAAAAGGAATCAGGGTGACAGAAAAGATGATACCTTAGAGTTGACAGATACACTATATGAAATTCTAAAAGAGCGATGCAAGAATAAAACCCACAATGAATATGTACTGTCCTACAAAGGGAAAAAACTGGCACAATGGTGGGTTAATGAAATTATGGAAAAGATTAACAAAAGAGCTGAAGATGCCGGGGTAAAATACAAATATTTCACGTTGCATTGCATTCGGCACCATGTCGCGGCCCTACTATCATATCGACTCAGTTTGGTCGAATTATCGAAGATTTTACGTCACAGGAACGCGACCACAACTGACATATATCTAAGATCTCTGGTCACAATTAAAACCAAGGGTATAAAAGTCCTTGACGATATCCAGAAAATCGAATCAGCAGATGTTATTTCTTTCCAGGATGCGATTAATAAAAAAAGTGAAAAATGAGTGGCACTCAGAGTGCCACTTTCCATAAAAAAAGGGGTAAAAATATAGAAATGAGTATAAAAAGCGGCCTCAGAAAAAGCCTGGTAACAAGCGTTTTCGCGCGTGGTTGCTGGATCGTGAAAAATCGGCTTATCGCCTGGACGGCGGTCCGGTTATCGACATTAAAATTGTTGATTCAAGCGGCGAAGAAGTATGGTATAATTAGCTTTCAGAGTTTCGGGGCTTCTCTCAAAAAGCCCCCACCGGCCAAAAAAATTGGCACCGAAAGGGCCACTTTCTGAAAATATGATGAAAACAACCCCAATTAATTCAACTTACGGGCTAAATTAAATTAAGGATGGTGAATAGTGATTGCCCATGCGTATGAAATAGTTAATGACCTTCTAAAAGGCGTGAACCTAAAAGACGATCTGACCGTCAACAAAATCCTAAGAGATGGGTACAAAGATGTTTTCTGTAAGAAGGTGTATTACGGTCAAACTTCAAGCGGATATAAAGCGTGGAGAAAAGCTTGCCGGGTTATGACCGGTAAACAGCCCATGAGAAAAGAAAGCGAACGGCAGAAGAAGAAGCGTAACGATCCGAATCAGATGGAGCTTTTCTAAATGAACAAAACAAAAATACAATTTACGCAACAATGGGGTATGCCTGAACCTGAAACCAAGACCATCACAATTGAAACCGATTTGATTGGGTTATCCGTGTCTGAATTTATGGATGATATAATCAAACCACTGCTACTGGCTATTGGGTATCCGGTAGCAAGAGTCGAGAAATATTTTGAAGATTAAACTTGTTAACATATAAAGGGGTTTGAGATGGAAAAGGAAAAATGGATTTGTCACGACTGTAAAAAGGAGATAATCCCACCGATTGGAAAGCCTTTTGGAAACGGTGATGGTAAGACTCGGTGTGCTTCATGCGCTGTTGATCACTATATGAAAAACCCAGGCGCAATGGTCCGATTCAAAGGTAATAATATTTTAAGCAATTGTTCTGCTTAATAATACATATATGTGAATAAACCCGATAGTCTCATCACATATATGTCAATCGGATAACAAACAAAAATGCGGGTTATGCGGGTTCGTATAACTCCTTATTAGGGCGACAAAAAAGGGGTCTTTAAACGATGAAAATGGCAAGAAATAAAAATTATTGGTTGGCATTCTTTGGGTGCCTTTCTTGTACGGTTCTTACACTGACTACTCGTTTTTCCTGGGAAAGTTTTAACCGACTTTTTATGTCAGATTTAAACGTGGTTGTGTGGCTTTTCGTGGCGTGGTTGTTTGATGACCAGCGCCCTAATTAAGTTAATCGACCGGACGAGCCGGTCATACCAGCATTCTTTCACCTAAAAAGGACAAACATTATGGCAAATCAAATTAGTTTCAAATCGGCAAGGAAAACAATGTGTCGTGGATTGCAAGAGCCTGGGCTTCGAATGTCTTATAAGGCAAACATAGCTATGTGTATTTATGATAACCGCCGTCCTGACGGCAGACTCAACCATGAAAACTGTAACGCTGTGGCTGACAAAATCATAGATATGATCTGGGGACCGGTGAAAGAATCAGCTATTGCAGCGGACCCAAAATATTCTAAAGATGATGACAGGTCAACCTTTAATATGTTCGCAAACTATCCGGCAATTATAAACGGATAGCCGCTGAACTGCATATTGGATGTACGCTTTCATAACTCAACCTGAGTTATTCATTAACCAAGTCATTTGCCGCAATTCGGGCAGCAGTTAGCGTCAATAGGTACGGGTTTACCGCAGGTGGGGCAGATTATCATATGAGCTACCTATAGAAAGGGAAAAACCGTGGTTCAATCCAAGACACACCAGTATCACTTATACCCATCCTGGTGATATAAAAACCTGTGTGACTCGCGGCCCTTTTTGACCGCATCCATTTGGATTGTTTTTGTATAGCACCCGCACTTATACAATGGATATGCCGGTCAAACATATAGAGGGATTTATGGGTGTGGCCGCAAATAAGGAGATTGGGTTTCTCTCCACCTGTCAAGCTCTCAACGATTTTCTGGATTCTGTATGAAAAAGCATAGCTCGATCCGTCCTCACCATGCCAAAGCTTAATAATAATACCATTGATATTTATATTACCTTCATCATGGCCTATGAAGTGAAGGTTTTTCTGCCCCCTGCAAAGTTCATCGACTATTAAGGCACCATTGCTTTTTATATACCACCTGTCATGGTTCCCATCGACCATATAAATATCTGAATCGGTCCATTGGCTGAATATCGCACGGCTGTGGTCAAGTTGTGCGCTATATCCAAGGTGTGTGCATTCATACATATGGCCAGGTCTATGACTCAATCCCTCATGCACATCACCGCTATGCGTTATAAAATCAACACCGTGGTTTGCAAATTCATCAAAGGCATAATACAACATATCTGGATCGGTATATATGCTACCAAGATGTGTATCAGATAATGAACCAAAACAAATTTCATTGCCTTCAAAAGAATGTTCGATAGAATCATGTTGCGGTACGATCAAACTGCCGTTCGCCATTCTCCGCAATTCTGGTTCCGAATACCTTTCTGAAAGTTGCCGGAACAGATTTTCGTTTATCTTTTCCTCCGACGACCCATTACGGCGGCGGTGTTCTCTCATATGCCTACGCACTGTCTCTTTTTTTATCTTTAGCCGTTTCGCTGCACCGAGATAGCCATAATCATCAACAAGTTTTTTAACATTATTTAGATGTTTATCGGTAAGTCTATTAACCATACACCCTCTTATTTTTATGGTGCCAGTTTAATCTTACGGCGGTTTTTCGGATCTGCTGCGAAACCGGCAAAAGCCTTTACACCAACAAGCCAGGCTTTCGCCCTGGTCTTTGACATGCCATCTTCAACCAAAATATCGTAAAACAGATCATCTACGGCCCCTCGCTCAGTCCGGCTAACAAGTTCTCGCCTAATCAGTTCGTAAAAAGCATCATGGACAAGACTGCCCCGCATGGACTCATGAGAATCGAAAGTGGGACCGCTTGGCCCGTCCCAGGCATACCCGGCTTTGATCGTGAGAACACCGACAGGGGTTAGTTTAAGGAACCGGGTGTCCACGGTATAGCCAATAATATTTGTCTTAATTGTGTAATCGCCGTAAAGTTGATATTTTATACCTTCGATGTATCTGATCATTTCTTTTTCATCCATCCCATAAGAATCTGAATTATTTTATCGTCACAAGCCCACGGTGTCTCTTTGGCGACGATTTGCAGAAGGTATAATATCCCCATTACCGTCATCCAGTTCTTGCCTAAAAATTCTGTGATAATTGCGTCCATTCCTATCATTGATACACCCACATTAAATATTGAGGTTTGCGCTGATCATAGTCAGCGTGAATAAAATTTTTTGCTATTCCAATTCGGGTTATAGGTGAGGCAAGAAGGGCGGTCACGATCCGTATACGATCTGATGAGTTATCGCATTTAATATCAGCGGCACACCCGATTAAATGACTTGATGTACTGCTGCCACCGGCCACCTTATTATGATGTCCACAACGGATACTTGATACGATTACAAATGGAATATTAGCCTTTTCTCTTGCGTCATCCAGGGCAGATAGTGTCGCTTGATCCATGTCCTTGAACCCAAGGCCACAGCCGCACGTTCATTTAAATTCAGATGGTCTGAAGTGCTTCATGCGACCCCCTTATTGACCTGCAAACACACCCCAAAATGATTTTGCAATCGCTGCAATCGATGTCAAGACAGCGCCCCAGGTTATACGCTCAAGGGTCTTGATCTTTTCTGCGTGAGTTTGACATTGCCTTTTTTCCAGCAAAACCTTGATACATTCGATCTGCTTGCCCATCACATCTTGCCGGGTGTCCACCCTGATCAATAAGTCATGGTATTCCTGTTCTGTCATTTGCTCTTACCTTTTTGGATGTGGTGGGCTATGCGAGTTGAAGCCATAGCAGAACCTCGCTATCTGTGATGGGTTAGTCATTGTATGTTAACAGTTGTGCCTGACCCTATATTTGTTGTCGTACCGACTCCGATGGCTGCTGTTGAATTTGCAGAGTTGTTGTATAAACTACCAAGAGCGTATAAATACCGCGTCAAATATAACCCGTTTACTTTATCTATTGGTGTATTTGATATTCCTGAGAATTGTGCCGTCCCCTCTATATATGTAACACCGCCCTGTGCAAAAGATTCTAATACAGTATTGTCGTTCATTTTCGCCGCCCTTGCTATCAGGGTCACACACGCTGTTTTACCTGAAACATACAAATAACTATCGGATGAAGGATATAATGCTATTTCCGTAATTGTTCCACCAATTTTATTACCTGTGTAAGAAACCGTACCTTGATTTAGCCAACTACCCGACCATGTACCATCCCCATCAACATCAGATACATACACTTGGTAGCTGTTCGCAATCGCCTTAAAAAGTCTCTCTACTGTTATTGAACTCGACCCAAGGGATACATTTCCCTGTTCATTGTATAGGCAATACAGATAGTGCATAAAATAATTAGCATTCATCCAGAATTGTGTTGTTATAAAACCAGTTGTCACATCTGTGTCACCGGCAATAAACCCGTATTCTTTTCCGTCACCGTTTGACAAAAGGACCAGTGATTGCGATGTGGCGTGGTTATACATATGTTTGAAATCATCTAAGTACTTTGAATCATATGTATGACCAAGAAAATTAAAGATTGATGCGACTTGTGATGCAACCCTGCCAGTATAATCGACAAAAGCGGCATCATCTGAATCTTGGTCGTTCAAATCGCCCCCCGGATCTCTCGTGTACCAATCGTCCCGTGTATCAGCACCCACATTAAGTATATCAATAACCTCCTTATCCCCAGATAGATAGTAATACAGGAAAAGATTATCAAAATAACAGTGAGAAGAATTGGTATCGGCGCGATACCTCTGGTATCCAGAGTACCCCCACCCCATATAAGTCGATGAAATAGAGTCATTTGGTTGAATTATTTGTGTGTGAAGCATCCGTCTTGCATAAGGATACGCCCAATTATAAATAACATCGGGATCACCATTTCGGATAAACTCAAAAACGGTATTTGACTGGACATTGTGGTAATTTGTAACAACAGCACCGTCATACCATTTTGCCCAATCTGTGTTCGACCCAATCTCGTAATCATAACGAATGGTTGATCCCCATGTCATCAACCCTTGATTTCTTTGTGTCGATGTATACCAAGTACCAGATGTGGATATCATTCCAGATAATTCATTTTCCCAATTTGTATCACTGTTATTGTTCGGAAACTCCAAAAATACACCGGATGACGAAACGTAAGTTCTTGTCGGGAAGGCAAATAACCTATGTTCAAGCGGTGCCAGCACATCATTTATAAATTCAGAATAAGTCGCATCATTATCAAGGACAGAAACAGCGAATCTTGACCAAGCGCCCTGACAAGCGGCAAAATACTGCCCGTTAGACATCGGATGTATGGTGATTTTCCCATTACTATCGGTACTTATTTTCTGGGGTGCAAAATTTTTCATTTGGTCTATTGAGACACCTACGGAACCATTTGTCGCAAAATTAAGTAACATCGGGGCTGTAGCGTATGTTTGGCTATCACTTGACGCATTATGATTTATAGACGCATTATCGGCATCTGCATACAGGGTTCTTCGTTCTTGTTCTATGTAGGCCACAGATGTAACCACGCCAGCATAGTAAGTATCTGAATCAAGACGAATATCTGTCGAAGAATAGCCAGACATATCCGGTAAAATAACAGAGACGCCGTCCAAGGTTATCGGATTGTTATTGTCTAAAGATGTAGAGCCGGGCCAATAAAATTTATGACTCACATAAGCGGTTGGATCTCCGGCGTAAAACTCATATCTGAATTTGTAATATATGGGTTCCGAAATAGAAGACCCGACAGGGGTGTTTGAATACTGTCCTTCAGACAGAATGCAGACGTAGTGGTCTGTTTCCCTTTCGATTGTTACCGTAGGGGCACCACCGCTTGCAGCGGATTGCCCGTTTATCGTAGATGTTGTTGAACCGTTACTGGATGCAATGGTATTAACCCCTCGTTTAAGTGTATCAAACACGGTAGCTGCAGTTTCGGAAATAACAAATGTTGACCCGCCTGTGGCCACTGTTATGTCACTCGCACCATCTGTTACCGAAATAGTAGTGCTGTGACTTATTGGTGTCCCAATTTTTAGGTAATAAGTAGCAGTGGAATTACCAGATACAGTGGCCGGAAATGAGACTAACAACCACTGTATCTCGTTTGATGTATCTGTTGGGCCCCCATTCCACCTGCTAAGAATTTCAAACGATGCTTCCACTTGAGATCCAAATGAATCCTCTATTATCAGGTTTGTGGTCGCCGTTATGTTCTCAGACTTAGCAATTGGTATGCCATTATGAACCATCTCATTAGTACGGGCAATACCCTGAGTTTCTTTAACCACCAACTCAACGTTCAAGGCCCATGTAGGGGATGCAAAAAAAATAAGTATTATAATATATTTTGTTAATCGCATGTTTTCACTATTGCCCAAATTGATTTTGAACTTGAATTTTGAGTAAAAGACCCACCCAACCCAGTAGATGAATAATACGCATTTTGTGCTACATCGGCTATCATTGTAAGACCGCATCTTGTACCCCATGCTCCGTCTGGATCTGCTAATGCTATATAATAAGTGGTGGAATTTGTAAGCGTGGTAGGGGTTGCCAATGTAAGTGTAAATTCTGTTTCTGTTGTGCCAGGAGTTGTTATATTTTCTTCATAAACATTTGTCCCCGAAAAGTCTAAAGATGTGTTGACATATACTCTAAATGTAGCTGAAGATCCCTGCCCGGCTGTGCCTGTTTTAAAAGTGACGGAATATAAATCTTTCCCGTTACCAGTAACAGCAAATGCACTAACAATTGAACTACTATCTATATCTGGTGTATTCGCGCCAAACGCTCCTGATTTATCAAGCAGGGTTGATTGCGTAGCGCACCCACCACCACTCGTAACCTTCTGGACAACCGCTCGTTGCATCAACTGCACATCCCAGGCAAAGGTATTTGTATAAATCAAACAACATGCAAGAAATGTAAATATAATCTTGCGCATCAGGCACCCCCATCAGTCCATGAGTTAGATGTTGCATACCAACCATCAGCCGAATAATAGGTCAGGACAATGATATCCCCGGTTGTTGAGGTATTTGTGGCTTTGTCACCGTCATCTAAAGCTGTTCCATCAAGCCAGAGCTTATCAGAGGCATTGGGATCAACGGACACAGCTACGGCACCGATAGTTATCACGGTTACGCTCGCCCCGTCTGCTACCGCTGGAAGGGTTATGGTTGCTGCACCAGTAACATAGATAACGCCACCGTAACACTGTGCCGCTGTAAGGGTCTGGTTAGATGAGTAAGAAGCGGTGTAGACCCCCCCTTGCAAATCGCCTGTGGTTCTCCAATCACCCGTTAACGACTGGAAAGTACCATCAGCATCTATACCATCCATTGTGACGGCATCCGTATTGATTTTAGCTGTGGTTATAGCATCGTCATCTATTGTCGCAGTGCCACCGGAATATGTAAAATCGCCGTGGTCTGCATCTGCCATCTCAGCAGTCCCAACAACATCATCCTTAAGATTTGCTGTTACAGTATTAGATGTGTCAACAAAATCAATATCACCCGTAGACACGAAATCAGGGTCTACAACAGCAACACTGTCTATCGAAATACTGTCACCACCACCGGCAGATGCCTCCACCCATGTGAACCCACCACTCGCAGAGTCATACGAAAGAATATAGTTGTCTGTAGGGGAGTTGGTGGCCTCTAAATTTACCTCCTCAATAATGTTGTCGGCTATCGTTAGGGCTGTTGATCCATCTGTATCAAGCGTGGCTGTCACTTCGCCTGTAAAGGTATCACCTGAAATTACGACCGTCCCTGAATCATCCCTAAAAGTCACCGTTCTATCTGCTGTGGGGTCGGTTACAGTTAATGTTGTTTCATAATCATCTGCGCTTGACCCCTCAAACTCAGCAGATGAAATAAACTGTAAATCCATCGTGGTTTTGTTTTCAAGGTTTCCAGATCCGTCAAAACCCAAGAAAGCATTATTGGTGGGTGTAAGGTCTGCAAGTTGTTCCACCGTAGCATCTATACCTATCTCCTGGGTGGATAAAGTAAGAGTATGGACACCAGCGGCTAAAGTAACAGCATCATGCCCCCCACCAAGACCACCGATTGCTGTATCTATAGCATCGAACAATTCATCAATAGTGTCGTCGTCAGCATCTCCGTAATTCGAGTATGAGTCACCGGCTGTTAGGGATGTAAAGGCGGTGTCTGGGATAGCATTTATCTGCGTCTGTATGGCCGATGTTACACCGTTGAGATACCCGAACTCTGTTTTATCAACAGACCCGACATCAAACGTAAAATCATCCAGTGTGATATCTGTCCAATCAATAGAGTCATCGTCTATCGTGTCATCTTGTATGTTTTCACCGTTTAAAGCCGTGAGGCTCGTTCCAACTCCATTGGGTGCTAAAACATCCGTACCAATAGCAAGCCCTAATGCAGTTCGCGCCCCTGCCGCTGTAGTCGCGTTTGTCCCACCTTTTGAAATATCGGTTGCATTATTAGCATCACCGTCCAGTTCAACCGCTGCCCAGGCGATACCGAAAATAAGCAGGATCATACCTATAATTATGTATCGTTTTTTCACCATGTTACTGTATCCCCATTAAATGTTACATCCGAATCTCCGTTAAAGGTGACTGTGCCACTGTCTGCAACTGTATTCTTTTTATAGAACCCGATACCCTTGTCTGTTGGGTTCTTTATCTTATTGTTCAGCGTGATAGCCCAGGCTGTACCGGCAAAAAGGATGAACAATATAATGATCAGCTTTTTCATTATGCTGCGGTATCCCCGCGAAAACGTATAATCTGCCATCATATTTACCTAAAATACCCAACAGGTAGAATCAGCTTGCAACCGCAAATCTTCATGTACCAATACAATGTCACCCGCAGAAATCGTCGCTGTTCCGGCTGTGTTATTCGTGAAATAAGCCACGACATCAGCAGTGGGCTTGATCGCCTTGTAACTCGTTATTGCGGCCCCTGAAGATATGGTTTGAATCGACTGTGGGGGGAGGCCGAGAACCTTCCTGTTGTCGTCAAGTATTTGAATTGATTGTGTCATGTTAACTCCTTCTATGTCCTCGCTAATATTAATCTTACTATTTTCTTCATTACTAATTTAGCAGACGCTAAATCAGTAACGTTGTCTGGATATAGCCTCCTCTGCCATATACTTACTCTTGACATCATCAGTCCAAACAACCCCACAAACTGCCTGAACTTCGGCATCTTCGTCTTTAGGATCTCTGTCTGGTGTAATAGTGTGCCTATGGAATGATTTACCAATAACCACATCGTCTTCTTTGATGATAGTTGCTTGTCTGACTTGTACTATTCTGCTTTCGCCAACAATTTCGATTTTATCAATGAATGTTTCTTTTGTAATCGCCATTTACATCTCCTATGCTGCTATATAATGCCCTGAAAAAATAATCGCCCCGTCAGCGGTCCATTCTGATTCTATTAAATTTGTTGTCCCAGACACAGAATCCCAATATCTCAGATTGCAATATGTTTGCCCCTCCGCGACTGTGGCAGTTATGCTGGTATCACCAGAAATAGCTAAACCAGACGCATAGCCAACGCAAATGGCTGAATTGTACAGATCCCCGCTTCCTGCGGCAAAAGGTAAGCCTGTTATTCGAACTACACCAGACACAGACCCCAATGATGATGTTTTAAGTTGTCCACTGATAAAAACAGTCCTACCTATTTTTGTATAAATACACATTGTTGATGTCATCGTGGCATTATTAGTGCCATCAGATATAACACCCGACCATGTGCCTTCCTCATAATCGTCAAGCGTGTTCGCTGCGGCAGTATCCGAACCGAACAGCAACCCATCAACAGCTCTTAATTTTGCGCCTGTGAGTACATCAATAAGTGTGTCAGTCAAATCTAACCGTTCAGCAGTACAATTATCATCAATTCCAAGTAGATCATCTGTTTCAACAGCGTTGGTGTTATAATGGCTGATTACAGCATCTATATTGGTTTCATTTATTTCAATCGCTTCTTTAACCGACTGAGCGCCGGGCGTTTTTACAATTGAACTTGATTTGCTTAATGTTGGCATATTAATTCCTTAACTCTTTAAATTTTTCTGATTCGGTTGGGAAATTAGAATCAAACCAATCTGCAACAACGGGGTCATTAATAGAAAGCACACCGAATCGTGCCATAATGTTCTTGATTTTCCTTTGATCGACTGGATTCACACGCCTTACTATACCGTTATCTTGCAACGTGAAAGTGTGGTCGAGAACTTTCCCGTATTCTATGAGGGTATTCATAAATTGTTTGTCCGTAAGGATATGAGCTTGGCTTTTTCTGTTGCTCCTTGCTACAAACTCACCAAGCGATTTAAGCCAAGAAGTCGGGTCCAAAGAAATTGGTGTCCGGTTCGCGTTTATATGTGACCCAGACCTCGACCAGTTGGTTTGTTGTATCCAGTTATCAATCCTGCCAGAAACTTTAACGAACTCGTCTAAATTTTTTATCAGTCCAGGGAATTGATCACCGAATAGCGCTTCTTTGGTCGGTTCTGACAAGTTTTTCCAGTTAGACGAAAGGGTGCCAAGCGAAAACCCCTTAGAAGATCTTGAAAGTTGCTCAAGAGCCAATCCAGACACATAACTGAACTCCACAGGTGATAGATATTTTTTTATTTCAGATATCTTACTCGCAGCAGGCCCACCCCTGGTTTTAAATCCAGCTAAAACATATTTCGCGGCATCTTCTGGCGTGTATTTGTTTGTGATTGTGTCAAGTATTTTCTTTGTGCCGACACCCTCTTTGGGGTCCATGAAATCCGTTACAAATTTGTTATACTGTTCAAAATTTTTACTTAGTTTTTTGGATGGGTCTACGGAATCAAGACCGTCCTTCATTGTTTCTTTTAGCGCAAAATAATAATCCTGTCGGTCTTTTTGGGACACATTGTATTTTTCACTAAACACAGACCCAAGTTCTTTTTTATGATTTTCAAGCCGCCTAAAATCGATTCTACCGTTTGGAGCATATGTTTTTAGCCACTCAATCTCTTTTACGAGAAAATCTGTAAAAGCGTCACCGTCACCTTTCGGTGTTATAATTGTCCCATCTTCAAGCGGGGGGTTGTTTTTCGACAATTTAGAAGCGAGATGGTCAATAATCCGGTTAGTATTGACATGATAGCCTTCAGGTATTTTACTTTCCCATGAATCTTTAAGGCGTTTTACCTGTCTATTGTAAACACGACCCTGCCCACCGATCACGCCCTTATATTGTGCAAACATATCACCTTTAAGTGCCATACCAACTTCGGTGTAATTAGTATCTGGTATGTCATAGATGTTTTTTATATTATTAAACCGGTTTAAGGCACTATCATATATACGCCTCGCGTATTCTTGCATAATAGGCCCAGACCCATCAGCGTCTAATAATTTATGCTCTATAATCGCGTCTGCTTTGTTACCGGTTAGCATCCCGTATGTCGGGTCTATTCCCTCACCCTGAAATAACGCTGCCCACTGCTTCATTTCTTCACGTTGGGCTTGGTCTGGTATATCACCTATAGCACCACGCTTTTGAATGTAAATAGCGGCGTTTTTAGCCCTATTCAAAAGGTTAACTGCAAGTTGAGGGGATTTATTGTAAAGTTGTTTTATCTGATTTTTTAAGTATGGTATGGCCGTTTGACTAACACCAACCATAGCCAATTCGCTTACACCGTCAAGCAAAGATTCGACACCCTGATCAACAATATACTCACCAGAAGATCTCAGATCTTTAACCCCTGCAAGACTAGCCGATTTATCAAACACAGTCCCGGCCAACTGACCGGTTAACGCCCCTGTAACGGCACCTGAGACTTGCCCACCGCCGCCAACAAAACCAACCCCTGCACCCGTACCCCTAACGATATCACGTCCGATATCAGCAAAATCTTTAGATGCTTCAATAGCTTTGTTCACAAGTCCGTTAGACACCGGGGCGTCAAAATATTTTATTTTTCCATCTCTGCTATCTCTATAAATATAATTGTTGGTGTCACCCAATTGCCTAACAGAACCAGGTTCAACATATTCTTTGGATTCCAGTGTCGCTTTTACGGAAGGGGCATGGTCACGAATACCAGACATCCAAAACCTGTCTAAAATCGGTGTATCAGAAACAACCGGGAAAGGAGATTGTTGCAAATTTTCTGGTAGTGTGGTATTATTCCGATCATCAAAAGGGTTTTCTATATGATTAAATTTATCGTCACCACCTGCTTGTTGAGTCTTGGAGCTTGGTTGCTCCGGCTCTGTTATCTGGTTATTGTCTCGATCATTATACGGGTTAAGGATGGGCATTAGTTAACACCCCCGTATTTTTTTAACTCCGCTTCAGTTGGTACATGAGTTTTGTTCCATTCTTCTATTAATTCCTGTTGACTTGGTGGACTCATACCCTTAGATACATAATATTCAACAATACCCCGTTTCCAAGCATACCAAGTTAGAGGTTTTTTATCCTTTGGTGTTCGCCCGAAGATAACCGGCAAAGTTCTTTTGTGTTTATTCCAAGCTGATGCAACACCGGACACATCACCATCATTTTGTGCCCTAAAATCTTCATAGAATTTAGATTTTTCCATATCCCACAAGGCCTTTGCCTCTTGCACATCCATCAACCACTTGCGGGTTTCTTGGGGTTGGGTCAGTTTAACTGTGGTGTCTTTTGAAAACTCAAGTTCTCGCTCTGATGTTGCACCCTTGAAATCTGCTAAAACATCTAAAGCTAATCTGTTGGTGATAGACTTTGCTTTCTCAATATCATTAATTTTATTAACATCAACAGGAACGCCAAATGAGTTGGCGTACTTGGCTATCGTGTTTTTCATCCCAACTAATGGATCGCCATCAGTATCCAACGGGATCGACCTTAAAGCTTGGATAGAAAATATCTGTTTTTTGGCATCCTCACCCTTGTTTATGGTCTTTTCGTACTTGCCAAAGTCATAATCATAAGCCTTTTTCATCTTATAATTATCGTGTTGGTTTATGTGGGTAATATTTTTCGTCGCTCCAGACTGTTTGATTTGCTTGGTATAATCTAAAATCTGATTTGCTAACGCTGGATTGTTTTGCGCTATCTGTTGGATCAACGCAGCATTACCAGCATCACCACTTAACCGTTGCGGTTGTGGGTTCTTGTGTTTAAACAAGTCAACACCCGTTTTCAGCAAATCATCTGATAATGAAGCACCTTTAGGGATCAGAAGACCTGTTAACAACCCGAAGTTTTTATTGTCTGCTACAACATCATCCTGCTTGGATCGATTTTCGTACATAGACTGATATGAACCAGCGGGGAAATCAGTCTCGGCTATTTCAGGTATTAACCCTGAAAGTTTTGTTTTGTAATAAGCCCTTAACCTTTCCTTTCTTTCCTGCTCAACAATAGCCCTGGCCTGGGCTTTAGAATCCTGATCTTTTTGGTATTCAAACCTTTCTCTTGATAACTTATCTTCTTTGGGACGAGACATCAGGCCTTGACCCAACGACTGCATGAAATAACCTAATCCGCTCATTTCGCCCCCTTACCCGAAAATGGAAGACCAATTGTTAAGAAGTCCACTTGCGAGCGCACCAGCCCCACCCCATATGGCGTTTCTTTCATTAGAATCAGCCTGGGCGTTAGTTTGATTCATTCCCCATTGCCCCTGTTTGTCAATCTGCTGCAAGGTGTTTTTGTTCCCTAAATCCGACATCAAAATATCGTGAATAAGTGCTTTGTTAAACTGATCCTGAGTAATATTCCATGTGTTCCGCATACGGGACTCATCCAGCGCCGCATTCCCTAACCACTGGTTTTCGTTTGACCGCAACTGTGCGACTGTTGCACCGGCATTTGCAGCGTTCGCCGCCAAAGAATCAGCCCTTCTTTGTGCGCTGTCAGATATGGCACCCGAATGGATGGAAGACCCATAAAGCCCACCGCCGCCCATCGTATCCCTGATCGTGTAGTCTGCCTTATCGTATGCGCTCTTAATTTGCAGATCGCCGGGAGTTTGTAGGTCTTTTTTAAGCTGATCATAGTTGGTTGTCATTAACCCTTTCAGATTACTGTTCTGTGGATCTGCCGGGGAGAACTGATAATCCTTTTGAGTGAGTTTAAAATTGCCAATATCCATTATGATAGTACCCCTTCACCTAAAATATATGCGAGTGCGGCCTCATAGGGTAATCCTTCGTAGATATCCTTGTTAATGCCTAAGTTTTGTTTAGTTGCTTGTGCTGTTTTGGGTGTAAAATAATTACCCATCAGCCCTAACTGTTCTGGTGTGAGGTCGGCACCAGGACCTGCATCCGGACCACCGACAGACGGGCCATCCCCACCCCAACCCAAACCGCTCCCTATCCCACCAAGCGCAGCAGTAAGACCCGCCATCAACCCAGAACCAGGCACAAGCGTATTTATAACCTTCATTGGTAAACTTACTTTAGGGTCTGTAAGCTGGGAAAAATTACGACTTATCGAAGCTTTGACTCTTTCCATAGGTGTTGATGTGGGAGCAATTTTCCTCATCATTTTGTTCCATTCTTCATTTGATATATTTGGATTTATACCAAACGGGGATGTTGGGGAGTAACCACCTGGGCCAACATTACCAAAAGCGTTATCAAGATCTGGACCCATGCCCATACCGCCCATACCACCATCACCCATACCACCAGGACCGGCACCACCATCATTTGCCTGTCCACCAGACGAACCCGCACCACCAGGGCCAAGACCCATTTTTATCCCCCCAATATCGCAACGTGAGCCGTTGCCCCTTCAAAACTGCACCGGCCTGTTGTATTTATCTGTAATTGAAACCGTTTACCCTTCCATTTCTTCTTGATTTCCTGGGCCCAGGGCAACCCGTCAGTTCCCATAAAATCGTAATCTGCGGAATCCATAAAATCCATTGAAGCGGTCATAAAATCGTCAAGATCGCCACCAGCTTCTGTGTGTGTGTCAATTGTTGTTTGTCTATTCTTGCTGTTATCTAAGTACGATATAGTGTTCGTGCCTTGTGTGACCGGTTTGAAAATGGCTTCTAAATATTTCACCAATCCACGACCCGGCCCAAAATCAAAATCTTTTGTTTTTAGTACACCTGTTAAATCTGTGTATGTTGACGGGCTGAACTCATCCCTGTAGGCAGACGCATCTAATTTATAAAGGTGGCCTGTGTCTCCGGCAAAATAAACACCGTCCGAAGTCTCGGTCACTGAATAAATCTGGTTATTATTAAAGAAATAGGTTGTGTATTTGCCGTTATGCGGGTGATAGATATATACGGTTGTGTCATCCCTAATGATCCATATTTGACCCGTAGAGGCAAGAAATCTTAACTCATAGTTTGTGTTACCCGAAGCACCTAAAAGGGTGTTTACGGCATCACCAATAGCGCTCATGTTCAATTCTGAGTACATTTCGTCAGCGACCAAAGCAGATAAGCCGTACCGCCCTAAAAACAGGACCGCAGTATCAACCGATTCAGTACAAAATCCATTACTACATCCCTGCCCGGCCATGACAAATTCAGCGTACCATTGAACCTCACTTGACGCATACGGAGCACCAGACACGTTTACACGGTGGATTGTTTCCGACCTGTCACCCTGTTTAAAAACGATCAGCTCAGACTTAAAATTTTTAACCAGACCGACAACGCTGGACCCGTCTTTATATCCAACCCTGAGAGATACAGCACCACCGGCCTCTGTGAACGTCCACCCGGTTTCGTCTTCGACCTTGGAAAAGCACACTAAATCAAGACCTGTTGCGCTGGTGTCATTAACAACAACCCGGTTGCCTATCTCAGCTATCATGGATGGTGCAATGGTACCGTTAATGCTCTGTGTGCCTGGTGTGGTTCCATCCCAAGTCTTGAGAGTCGTAGACCCATCAGCCATCAACAGTTTCCCGTTGAATGTGATCATCGTAGGCTTTTGGTTTACATCAATGGTTGTATCTGTCCATACACTGGTAGCGGTGTTAAAATAATAGACATCGTTCTGGTCTGACACCCCCATCAAGTAGGATGTGGAGGCGTTTTTAGTATAGTGAAAAAGATATACAATTTCGTCAGTGCAAGCCGTTGTGGTTTCGCAAGTGACAGCCGGACGGGTAGACGGAGTTTTAGCCCCTTTCTCATACATCCAGTTTTGCAGAACCGGGGCTTCATTATCTGCTAGAGCAACGGGGCTTGATTGCAGATTGATACCGCCTGTAATGTCAAGGGTTAGCGGGGTTAGGTTCTGATGTTTTGAGGATTTTCTCATATTTCAGAAGGCCCGTTCATATCTTGAATTACAGGGGTTAAAGGTGCATAGGTTTCAAGGATATTGGTTTGCATTTCGGCAAGCATTTCCTTTTCCATGCTGGTATCGTACTCATCAATGTTCTTCAGACGCATTGCAACATAATCCACAATGATATCATCAAGTCTGCCATTCCAGGGCATGGTTGTGCCTACAACGTAAGCCGAAAAATCAATGTACGGATAATAATAAAACGTGTACTCGGTATCAGATGTGACAGCGCTTAAAAGTTCAACGTTTGACCCGTTAATACGCCAGAAATCACCGCTATACGTCCGTTCAAACTCGTCATCGGACACCTTGCGGATTTCTTCATAGTTTTTGTATAGCCCGGCATCCAGCTTGAATAAATCAGGCAGAGCGGTAGTGCTCTCCCCGCTTGATACTGTTAATGTAGTAGAGGTTTTCGCAAAGTCCATGCCCCGGCGTACAAGGATGTTTTCAGCCCTTCTCAGTGCCTTTTTAATCAGGGGCAGTATCAGGGTGGTATCATCTTCAAATCTGGTCGAATCGGTATCGTCTATCTCAATCCTGATATCGTCAATTACATTCTGAACCGTGGACATATCGCCCCCTAATTAATGATTATACGGCCCTGGCTGGCTGCCGATCCGTTCACCGGGCTCTTGATATGCGGGACACTTCGAAACTGAGGGTAATCGTTCAAAAACTTATAGATACCCTCCATACTGTCCATGTCATATCCCATCTGTTCAGCAGCTTCCAATGCGTCAACCGGTATTCTGCCAATTTGCCGCATTGCCTTGCCCTCTTTCCACCCGTTATTGCCAAACAACTTATCTTTCTGGTTGTACTTGGCTACGGCGGTGTGGTCTTTGACGCGATGAATTTTCCAAGACATCGCGTCCGAACCTAACAACTTAAAATCAAATGTTTCAAAATCCATTAGCTACTCGCGAGAATCCCGACGTTTTCAAGCGCCGCGATAATTGAATTGATTGCGGCGGCGTCAGTTGTAGACAAACCTGCTGTAGTGACATCAGTGATGTGTGTTGCCTGTGTTCCTGTTGATGGGGTGATCTGGGTACTGGCTTTGAGAATAAGCTTAGAACCTTCCTCAGAGATATTTTTAATATTATTCATAATTACTCCTGGGAGGGGGGCTATTACACCCCCCTGTAGATTAAGCGGCTTTCGCGTACAGTTTGGAAACCAGTGCATTCCGTTTCTGGTTCATACATTTCAGAGAAAACGCAGTGCTGATCTGGACTTTGCGGGCAAGACCGGTGCGGGCCAGTTTTTCGACCTTCACACCGTGACCTTTGAGGGTGCAGAGTTCCCAACCATCAGGATCTATGATCGGCATGAAATCATACAGGTTGCTGGAACTGGTTGCCTGGGTCAAGTTGTAGCAAAGTTTGACCTTAACAACGCCAAAGTCAGTTTCAAGAATATCAACCGCCGCCAGGATCTTTTTCTCACTGGCATCTGCGTTGATAGTGATACGGCTGTTCTGATCGAAATCAGAGATTTTCCGTTTCTGTTTCGGCGGCGCCAGAATCAAAGACGGTTCGCCGTAATCTTCCTGACACGCCTCAAGCTCATCATTAATAATATCGAACGTGACAAGGTTAGATGTCGCATAAGAAGCGGAGAAATCATACGTATTGGTGGTAATCCAACCTTTGAGGCCTTTGCATTTACCGGCTGTGCCTGCTGCCATTGCCACGGCAGAGGTGTTGTTCAGGATAGCGTACTCACGGTCCCTTGCCATTTCGCGCAGTTTCTTTTTGATGTTGTACGCGATATCAGACTTACGACCCGCTTTGTCGATAGCTTCCTGGATATCAGAAACCATGAACCATTTTGCAGAAAGCTGAAGCCTGTTCGCACCAACACTCGGCATGGACAGTTCCGTGAACTCTGCATCCGCGCCTTCGAGCTGTGCGTTGTCTGCTGCGTCTGCGTCTTCGTCTTCGGGCCATTCTACATATTTGGTAAGGCAAGTACCCTTTTTGATACTTGCGGTGAATACATTTCTTTCTTTGTCGATGTTATTGATAACATCAGCGAGTTCTTCCCGCTGAGTATCACTCGCGCCGGAAGTTACTGAAGTGGTGGTTCCACTTAAAGGTGTTGCTGCCATTGTTTTATCCCTTTATAAACCAAGAGAATCGACGAGGCCTCCATCTGCGCTAATCCAATCTGCCAACGCATCTAAATCACCGGTCGCTAATATCTTGGCTTTCTTTTTATCAAGTTTTTTCTGTTTCAAGGATTGCAACGGCACTTCTTCAGTTTGACCAGGAGCCACCAATACAGGCGGTTTTATTTTCTCCGGTTCTTTCTTTTTGGGCTTTAAGGACTCTTTTTTTTCATTAAAGACTTTGAGGTAATAGTCAGGGTTCTGATCCAATGCCATATACTCCTGCTCTTGCAAGTGCTTCGGAAATGACCTGATATGATCGGCCATTAACTCCAGCACTCTTTCGTAATCACTGTCTTGCATTGCCTGTTCCCGTACAGCATCAAGTTTGGCCTGATGTTCTGCGGTTTTCTGTGCTTCAAACCGCTTATTAACTTCTGCTAATGTTTCCTCTTTGGCTTCGCGCTTGATCTGTTCTACCGGATCGAGTTCCCTTTCTTCTTTCCCAAAACTGAAGACGTGCTGCTGAAATTCCTTGTCTTCCTGTAGACGTTTAGCTAACCCTATGATCGGGGCGAGCTGCCGCCTTTCTTCCGCTAACTGTTGGGCTGTTTGAGTGTTGTGGCGGTTAGTCTGATAACCTCTCACAAGTTCGTTATATTCAACCTCTAATTCTTCACCGTCTACCTTGACCTTATGCCGTTCAGGTTCTTCTTTCTCTGCGGCTTCATCTGGTAGTTCCTCTTCGACTTCCTTTGCGGGTTGGTCTTCTTCCTGTGGTTCTTCGGCTGACACAACGGTATCCGCGTCTAGTGACTCAACCACACTATTTAAAAGATCTTCTTCCGATACAGGTTGAACCTCTTGAACCTCGGCCTCGCCGGTAGTTTCTATTGTTGCCTGATCTGCCATTTATTTTTCCTTTTACGGTCTAATGTAAAAAATTGTCAGTACCATCGAACCGGCTTCCACGGCTCCGAAATCAGACGCGGAGGTTAGTGTCAGTAAGACAGTCTGTGCGGACCCGCCTCCATCACCTGAAACCGCCTCACCGATAGAAGACTCGGTAAATGTACCGGCTGCGAAAATGTTCTGCCCATCTGATGCGCTAAACCTATCTGTATCACCGGTAATACCAACCAGTAGTGTTGCGGAAGTATCGCCAGTGAAACCAGTTGATACAACGGCTTTCCACGCCAGAGGAATTGCACCAGCAGGAATAGTGGGGGTTAGATTAAGAGTCCCGGCAGTGGAACCGCCGTCCGTGAAATCATCATAATCAACAGTCTGCTGAATCTGATAAATGGGATTGGTTAGTGCGGTATAATTATCATTCGCAAAAACATTACAGGCAACCAGCATCAGACCAGCAACCATGAGGGTTATAAGTTTCTTCATTTCTTTTTCCTTTTAAGTTTTTCTATTTCGGCCTTGAGTTCTTCGATTTTCATCAAAGCCAAGTTCCGTTCTCTTGTAATCCGTTTGATTTTCTTCCTAAAATCGAGTTCCCTTAAATCAATCATACTAACCCCGCCTCCCGTTTCGCTGTTGTCTGTATTTCCTTGCCATGCTCTTTGTAGGCCTGGAAGTGGGATAGTATACGATTGAAAAGAACCCGTTGTGCCGCCAACACAGTAAAGTCATCTTTGTCAGTGGGCTTCAAATTGTTGAACCCGCTTTGCAGATCCTTACCGATTCCCTCCATGATGGCTTGAAAGGCTTCGTTTTCCAGGCATTCCCCGGCTAAACGTCCCAATTCAATTATCTGTTGTTCCTCGGTTAGATCTATCTCGACTTGCTGATCTCTCACTCTGTAACTCCAATCGGTGAAGCTTTTGTAAAGTGTTCACCTCTAAGTTGTGTTTTGTCTTTTCGACCTCGTTATTATTTTTAAGCTGCTGGATCTCAGTGTCCTTGTTCTGGATTTCCTGTGTTAATCCCTGGATTTGCTGTGATACCTGCTGCATTTGCTCCTGCATCTGAGCAAACTGCTGCTTTAGCTGGTTCTCGCCTGTCTGCTCCTGTTTTTCTATTTCCTCAACCTCAACCATCATGCTTTCTATGGGTACGTCTAATAGTTGGTGTTTCCGCTTGATGGCTTTGGCAATGTGGCTTGGTTTAGTGGTGCCTAACTGGATACCGGCCTGTACTGCATATTGCACATACTGGTCTAAAAGTTGGGCTGCTTCTATCTTGTCCTGGGGGCCAAGACCGACAACAACCTCTATTTCATATTCCGATTCTTTCAAAAGGGCCTGTTTGATCTGTTCCTCGTCGGCACCTTCTGGCAGGTCTAATATCTGCGCTATATCATGGGGTGGGCCTATATTCTCGTTAATCCATAAGCAGAACCGAATTACTTCTTCCAGGCAACGGGCTATCCTACGGGCTAAAAGACGTTCTTTCCGTGCTGCCGAAGTCAAGACCATATTCATGCCGCTTGCGGTCTTGTTGAGGGCGTTCCCGGCATCTGTGCTGCCCTGCGCCATGCGGCTATAGGGTGTTTTTTCCTCCACACTGTTTGCTGAAAACTCAAGGGCTTTGAATATCCCCTGATCAGGTGACGGGTGTTCGATCCAATCAAGACGGTTAAAATCACCCTGGACAACTGTTCTAACGGTGCGCTTTTTTAGAACATTGACTAACTGCGGGTCAGATGTAACAGGCGTTTTCATCGAGGCTTGTGCATAACCGTCGATCATCGCCCGTTTGAGGTTGGTCTTGTCTTTCTGCTCATGCTCAAGGATAGCACCCAAGGCGGTGCCATCTATTCTGTGCGCCTGTGGAAAACCAGCGCAGATAAAGAAGGGGGGGCGCTGGTACATATTTTCCTGAATAGCCAGGACAACGTTGTTACAAGTGGTAATAACAACCGGTTCAAGCACACCCTGCCCGGTCATATCTAAACGGAAATAGGACTCGATAATCCTTACGGGTGCATTTGGTCGTACAAGTGGGTCGTTGGTGTCAATGCCCATCAGGGATTCATACTCACCAGATCCGTCAAGTATACGGTCCTGCTCCTCCGCCTCTACACTGCCGCTTTCGTCCTCATCGTAATCAAGTTTTTCAGCAACTTCGACTGTGGACCCTTTACGGAATACCCCGGCTTTTTCCATTTTGGCGATATAATCAAGTGTTTTAGGCACCCAATGCTCAACCAACCGGGCTGTTTCAACGTCTTTAGCGTCTGAGGATATGTAAAACTCTGAACCCGGTACAGACTCAACCTTGAACCCCTTGAAAACCCGTTCTTTCACCAAAATGGTAACGTCTTCGTACCCGGACCAGTATTCACCGGTCACATTAAATTCTTCAACAGGTATCGCGGCTTTGACCTCGATCTTATCATCCTGCTGCATCTGCTCCATAGCAGCAAGGGGAATACGGGGTATCTTTTGTTTGCGTTCGCGCCATTCCTCAGTATAATACGCCTTGAGTACGCCGAAATCTGTATTTAAGACCTGATATATGAAATTTTGGTCAAGCGTCTGCTCAAACTTATTGTGTTTGTAAAGCTGATACTTGATCAGTTTGGTGTTAGCGTCTGCCTTTTCCTGATACTTACATTTCAGTTTGAAGAAGTCGCCGGTGAATCGCTCGACAAGGTTGGGCTTTAGGCCCTCCACTGCATCCCACACATCAGACGATATAGACCGGCACCAACCATCGACCTCGTTCCCATAAGGTTCCTGCCGGTAGTATTTCAGCCATTTAAGCCGGTTGTCAGATCTGACCCGCTGAAACTCAACGGCATCCTGCCGGGCGGTCTCAAGTATTGCTAATATGTCTTCGTCTGGTATGCGTTTCAATTGCGTAAAACCTCAATGCTGTTAAAATTCTCTGTAGGCGTGAGACTTGTTTTTGGCACTATGATTGCGGAAAACCTCAAAAT
>Ga0208019_1000105_pt1 | contig 42081 bp, 53 predicted proteins | sample CB_VirMetaG_5_FD_184540 | JGI IMG/M metagenome (GOLD analysis project Ga0208019, IMG submission 184540) | Freshwater to marine saline gradient viral communities from Chesapeake Bay - CB_1508_1D Viral MetaG (SPAdes) (version 4) | ecosystem: Environmental > Aquatic > Marine > Coastal | place: USA... | reverse complement strand
TATACCAGATAATCTATTCGAACATTACAGTCAATTTAACGTGCTAAATAATATTGATACAAATTTAATTAACTTGATAAACTATAGGTAATATAATGAGTTTGAATACTTACATAATTGAAGGTGGTCTTGGTAAGCATATTATGTTTACAGCATTGATTGACCAATTGGTTGAGAAAACGGGAGAACCAATTCAAATATACACACCATACGTACAGGTATTTGCGGGTAATCCAAAAGTTAAAATGGCATTTGATTCAGTATCAATTCCTCTTGATGATCCAAGAATATTGGAATCAGATGAAATTATTTATTGTGAACCCTATAAATCAAATTTTGTAAAGGGTGATGAACACTTGCTTGAATCATACTGTAATCAGTTAGGTATTGAATATAATACCAAAGTTAAACCGGAAATCTTTACTGATTTTGCCAAAGAAGATGCTAAGAAGTGGTTAGAACAGTTTAATATTACTGGTAAGTTTATAATGATACAAATGACAGGCGGTCAATCACCGGTTGTTAGTGATCTTAATGGTGAATATGTTTCAAGTAATGCAGGAAGAAACTATCCACCATATTTTACAAATGGTCTATGTGAAATGATCAAGCAGAAGTACCCAGATTATACAATAATCGATTGTACATTATCAAACGAACCTGCTTATCCATTTGCTATTAAATGTGATGCACCTTGGCAAGTTGTTAATGAACTACTGAAAATGAGTGAAGGTTTCATTGCTATTGATAGTTGCTTGCAACATATGGGTGCGGCTGAAGCAGTTCCGGGAGTTGTTGTATGGGGCAATACACGTTGGAATCAATTTGGTTGGGAACAGAATAAAAACGTATCGTTTAATATGAAGGAAATTAATGATAGAATTAAAATAGACATTAATGATCCTCGTAATATAATGGTAGGTCCTGAATTTCTATTTAACGTATATGAAATTATGAAACGTGATAAAAATGAATTTGAAACGGTGGAGTGCGCCCATTTATGAAACTTGAAATACCCGTAAGTATTGGCGAGTTGTGGGATAAAATAACTATTCTTGAGATAAAAAAGAATAATGCTAAGGGTGAAAAACTATTTAACATTATGAAAGAATATAATGAGTTGATTAGAATAGCACCGGAGATTAAAGAAGAGTATTTGTTTGAGTTGAGATATGTGAATTCTCGGCTATGGGATATTGAAGATGCTATAAGAGAAAAAGAACATAATGATGAATTTGATAGTGAATTCATAGCACTAGCACGAAATGTTTATAAAACTAATGACTTGAGATTTGAAATTAAGAAGAAAATTAATATTGAAAGTGGTTCGTATATGATTGAAGAAAAATTACATAAATATAAATAAACCGAGTTAAACACCATAGGCGAATAGAAAAATGGCAATTTTTAATTTTCCATCAGCACCAAATGATTTAGATGAATATACGTTAAATAGTGTCACATATGTATATAACGCAACTAAAACTCGTTGGGAACCAAAAGATATTACTAATTCTCTGCTTGATCATATAGCATTTGATACAACAGCAGGATACAGTGTCGGTGAAGGTGAATTAGCATGGAACGCTGATGAAGGTACTGTAGATATTGGGATACTAAATGGCTCTGTCCTTCAAGTTGGACAGGAGGTTGTTTATCTGGTTAAGAATCAGACAGGCTCTACCATACCAAATGGAACTCCTGTCATGGCTACCGGTACACTTGGTGCTAGTGGTAGGATTACAGTTGCGCCAATGGTTTCCGATGGATCTGTTGAGCCAAGATTTTTCTTAGGTGTTACAACCAACGAAATATTAGATGGTGAAGATGGTTATGTAACACATCTTGGTAAAGTAAGAGGTGTTGATTTAACTGCTTTTGCAAATGGCGATGTTTTGTGGCTAGATCCTACAGTTGTGGGTGGTTTAACATCGACAGAACCAACAACAGCAGGTGCTTTGAAAATAGCCGTAGCTTTTGTTATTTATGATGGCAATGGCAATGCTTCGCAAGGCGTAATGCAAGTGCGATTCACAGATGGTACACATCTGCATGAAGCACATGATGTTTCAATTACAGCACCATCCAACGGGGATGTTCTAAGTTATGATTCGGTTTCTGGTTTGTGGATTAATTCAACTGAAACCGATCCTATCTTTAGTGCATCCGCTGCATTTGGTATCACAGAAACACAGGTGACTAACTGGGACACAGCATTTGCTTGGGGAGATCATGGTGAAGCAGGATATTTAACTGCTGAAACTGATACACTTGGCTCTGTAACTACTAGAGGTGCAGTGACTACAAATAGTATAGAAACTTCCGGGTTTGTAACAACCGGCGGTACTTCAAGTGATTTTGTGAAAGGTGATGGGTCTTTAGATAGCACAACTTACCTAAATTCCTATACAGAAACACAGACTCTACAGGATGTCACAGACCTTGGTGCTACAACAACTGCTGATGTCACTGTAGGTACATTACATAGTGATGTCTATACCTATAAAACCGACCACCCATTATTAAGCAAGCCTTCTTATGCAGAGGGTAAAGTATTTTACGATCCAGAATACAAAACTCTAACGCTGTATAATGAAGAGCCAGATATGGCTCTTCAATTAGGACAAGAGTTCGTTGTCAGAGTTTATAATAGCACCGGGTCGACTATTCCCATTGGAACACCCTGTAGAGCATCTGGAACATCTGGAGAATTACAGACAGTCGAGCCTGCTGATGCAACCACACAGGGTTTAGCTAGGGTTTTTGGTGTTGCTACACATGATATACCGAGCGGCAGTACAGGTTATTTAACAAAGCACGGCTTTGTTTCGGGTATAAACACAAGCGGATTAACTCAGGGTAAGCCTGTTTTTTTAGCTCCTGATGGCTCATTAACCTCGCAAGCGGCGACGTATCCATATTACCCTACCCAAATTGGTGGGTGTGTTGTATCGGATGCGACTGATGGTTATCTTTATGTTGAGCCTGTTTATTTTACCCAAGATCAATTGCGTGTTATTTATAATGGTCATATTGATGGTAATCTTACTGTTAACGGCGACCTTGTTATAAATGGTACACAGTCAATCACCAATCAGCAAAATCTTGCCATCAATGACTCGTTTATCTACCTGAACTCCGGGGATAATATTGGTGAAGCAGGGACTACATTTACTGGTTCTGGATTAGATGATGCCTATTTTACGGGTTATTACGAAGGTACAAGCAACCAAACTTATTATGTGAGGATAGATAGTGTTGGTGGTGGCACTGGTGGGGTGGATACGTTTGAGTGGTCGTTAGATAATTTCTCTACAACTGAAGCTACTGGCGTAGATATTACTGGTGACAATCAGGCACTTGTTGACAACATCAATATTTATTTTAACGCTACAACTGGACATACTCTAAATGATGTGTGGTCTGGAACCGCAGTCCCGGTAAATATTGATACTGGATGGGTAACAAATAGAAATACTGGTACGTCTGGTATCGGTCATACTCATTTGGGTGTGTTTTATGATGTATCTGACGAGAAGTTTAGAATCTTTGATGAATATGCCCCAGAACCTAATGGTGGTAATATTGATGTAAATGATGCTAGTTATAATACTGGTACTATTGTTGCCAACATAGAAGGTAACGTTACTGGTGATGTTACTGGTAATGCTGACACAGCAACGGCACTAGCAACAGCGCAAAATATAACTCTAACGGGTGATGTTACTGGTACTGCTTCATTTGACGGAACAGCAACCGCCTCAATAACAACTTCACTTTCTGCTACATACCTTACAGATATAACAGGACAACCGCTCGGTGATTTGAGTAATGTTTCGTTGACATCACCTACAAACGGACAAGTTTTGAAATATAACGGTACAAACTGGGTCAATGCAACTGAAGCAGGCGGCGGAATTACAACTGGTAAAGCAATTGCAATGGCAATGATTTTTGGATAAGAGGATATAGATAAATGGCAGCACCAAATATAGTAGGCGTAACAACGATTACAGGAAAAACCGATGTAACGTCAATTGACGTTACAGCAACCGCAATTACTACAAACTCCGCGGCATCAAACCAAGTATATAAAATCAACTCATTGATTATTTCAAATATTGATGGAACAAATGATGCTGATGTTACTGTGGAGTTTGTGCGCGGTGGTACTGGATATGCACTTGCAAGTGTTATTACTGTTCCAGCGGCGGCCACTCTCGTCATCGTTTCAAAAGACAACGGCATTTATATGGAAGAAGGCGATTCAATTGAATGCACTGCTTCTGCCGCTGGTGACTTGCAAGCAATTTTATCTTACGATATTATAACTGATCAATAATGTTTGAGTTTAGTAAAAATGGCGGTATGATCGGAGCGACTCTAGATTATACCGATACGGACACTTACTTCATTTCAACTGGAGGAATTCCTCTTGGTGAAGTTGAATTCACAACTGCTGGCGCAACTACTTGGACTGTTCCAACTGATGTATCACTGATTTACGTTCTCTGTGTTGGTGGAGGCGGAGGTGGAGGCGGTTGTAATGGAGTAAACAACACTGGTCCAGGTGGGGGCGGTGGCGGCGCGCTACGATACGTCAATGCTATTCCTGTAACTTCTGGAGAAACTCTAGATGTTGTAGTTGGTGCTGGTGGTACAGGCGGTAGCGTGACTCCCACGGCCGGCACCGCCGGCGGCACAAGCTCACTAGCAAGAGGCGGTACAATACTTTGCAGTGCCGCCGGTGGTCAAGGTGGTGATGCGGGTGTTGCAAACGCACAAGGCGGTGCAGGCGGTTCAACGGGAACTGGTACTGGTGGAAACGGTGGTGCTGGCGGAGTTGGTGGTGCTAACGCCGCAGGCGGTGCTGGCGGTGGAGCAGGCGGTTATTCAGGCAATGGCGGAGTTGGTAGTGCAGGGAATAGTTCTGGCACAAGTACCGCAGGAACTGGTGGCGCTGGGGGTGGTGGTGGTTCAGTCACAGCAGGTTCAGCAGGCGGTGGTGGTGTAGGACTTCAAGGCGAAGGCGCATCTGGTCTTTCTGTTGCAGGTTCACCCGCAGGTGGTCAAGGCGGATCAGGCGGTACAAGCGCAATATCTTCACCCAACACTTCAGGTGGATTATATGGCGGCGGTGGTGGTACTATCGAAGATGATACTACTGGCGCAGGTTCAAATGGCGGTGTTGGCGCAGTAAGAATTATTTGGGGCGGTGATAGAGCATATCCTGCAACTAATACTGCCGATGGTCAAGGAACTGGAACTGGTTTAACTCCGGGAAATAAAAAGAATTCAGGCGTATGGGATATTGTTGCACACGATGATGCAACTTATATTTCTGCTGTTGCCGCTCTTCCTGGACAAGTTGCATTCACAACACCCACAACCGGAAGTTGGACTGTTCCTTCAAATGTTACATCTATCTCTGTTGTCTGTATAGGCGGTGGGGGTGGTGCTTCTGGATGTGACGGTTCTGGCACCGCGTCCGGCGGTGGTGGCGGTGGTGGCGGCCTTGGGTATGCTACTGTAGCAGTGACTTCAGGTGAATCTCTTTCTTATACTGTTGGTGCCGGTGGAACGGGTGGCGCTGGAACCGCAAACGGTGGAAATGGCGGTGACACAACACTATCAAGAGGCGCTACTGTTCTTGTTTCAGGTCTTGGTGGAACTGGTGGTCAGTCACTTGGTGATAATTCAACAACATTTGCAGGCGGTTCTTTCACTGGAGATGGTGGCGGTAATGGCGGCTCAGGCGGTGCATCGAATAACAACCAAGGCGGCGGCGGTGGTGGCGGTGCAGGTGGTTACTCAGGAATCGGTGGTAATGGTGGTACAACAAACACAGGTGTCGGCGCAGACGGTGCTGGAGGCGCCGGCGGCGGTGGTGGTGGTCAATCGACTGGTGGTACACAAAACAATGGCGGGGGCGGTGTCGGAATTTTAGGCGAAGGTGCATCTGGAACTGGCGGTGGAGTAAACAATCCCGGAACTGGCGGTTCTGGCGGAACAACGGGTTCTACTAACGGTGGTGTTTATGGAGCTGGTGGTGGCGGAGCAGAAGATGATACTAACGCTTCTGGTGGTAACGGTGGCGATGGCGCAATAAGAATCATTTGGGGTGATGTTAGATCATATCCTTCAACTAATACGGCAGATGTATAATGACAGTAAAAAGTAGATTTGGTAGTTATTTAAGAGGTAGATATTTCATTTATGCACTTTGGAATAATATTAAGTCTCCATCATCTGTTGTGACAAGTGGATATTCTGATATTACAACATTTGATTACGGACAGGCACAAGGTCAATACGATTTGACTTCCACAACACAATTTCCACACACGAAATATGTTCCGCCCGTTTACAATCTAGGATTCACTCCTTCATTGTTAAATGTATCGGGACAACTAGATGCTTGGACTCAGCAAACTGTGGATATTTCTGGTTATGCAGGTGCGACTGTGCAATTAGTATTTCATTATGTGAACACTGGCGGAGCATATACAAGTGACATGCAACTAGATCAGATTGATTTGGATGGAAATATATATTCATTTGAAAATACCACACACAATTTTGAAACAAGCGTTACTGGAGATAATCAGTCAGTATATGCAAACGTTACTTGGGAACCTGTGGCAATACAACAAGATTCGAGATCACAGTGGCAAGTAGATAGTGGCGGAACACCATCTGGTGGTACTGGAAGAACTGATGCCGCAGCCGGAACATGGTACATTTACACAGAAATGTCCGGAGAAGGTGCTACTGTAAACTTTAATACTTGGTTGCGAAGTCCACAAGTAACATTGTCATCAAATCCAACACTAACATTCTTTGAAGCAAGATTAGGCGCTTCAATTGGTTCATTAAATATTCATTTAGATGTAATTGCGTAAAGAGGATAATATGTTATATTCATTTAAGGGTGCTTACCCAACACAATTGCCAAATAAAATTACTTTGAGTAATGGCAAAACAAGAACAGACAATACGACATTCACTGATGAAGAAATTGCTGACGCAGGATGGATTGTTGTTTCAAATCCTCCTACTTTTTCATATCCGAATAAACTTGATTGGGATGGAACTGATTGGGTGGTTCGGTCACCAAACTCTTCTGAAACTGCAATAAAAATTCAACAGGTACGAGATTGGTGCGGTAGAGAACTTACAAGAACTGACTATAAGATCATTAAGTCAGTCGAAACTGGTTACGTTATAGATGATGCATATCACATATTCAGAGAAGAAGTAAGAACATTATATGATCAAGCAATGCAATTAAACTTTGATCCTTGGAATGTTTCTTTTCCTAAACTTTTGATAGATGATGAAAATGAAGTCAACATGGCAATTAAACAAGTTATTGCTGATCGTTATCAGAAAGAAATCTCTGGAACAGAATGGGTGGATACAAATAACGGATATACTCTATTGCTTGATACAGACCGTGATAGTCAGAATAAATATTCAGCAATACTATCAGCAATTCAATCTGGCCTTAGAACAACTGACGAAACTTGGAAATGTAGAAAGGTTTCCGGAAATGTAACTGAAGTTTTATATCGAAACACAACAAACGCAGAGTTGATTGAGTGGTCGGGATACGTTTTGTCACATGTTCAAAGGTGTTTTGATGCAGAAGCAAATGCTATTACTAAGATTGAAGCTGGAGATTTGACTGCTACGTTTGAAACTGAATTTGCTCTGTTATAAATACATAAATAATAGTTGAAAAGGAGATATATTATGAACTTAAAATTAGAGCTTTCTGTTGAAAATATTAATATTATTTTAACTTCTTTGGGCAATATGCCATATAACAAAGTAGCGGAATTAATAAATAATATAACTGTTCAATCAAAAAATCAGATTGAAAATGAAGAAAAAGTAAAAAAATAAATACTTATTAGAGACTCTTCTTCATTTTTAGTCTATAAAATGAGATTAGAAATGCAAGAAGAAGAAAATAAAAATACATTGATATTGGGTAAACCAATGGGTGATTGGATCTATTGGTTTATTGCTTGTATGATAGCATTCTCAACTTATTATGTGAGTAGTCAGGTTAGCCCACTTGCATCTGATATAGAAAAAATTGAGAAAAATATTTTAAGTATTGAGTCTAAAATACAAGAAGATAAAATTAATATGGAAAGATTATTGCAAAAAATTATTGCTATTACCAATGAACATGAACGGATTAAGTCGGAATTGAAAACTAAAGTTACTAAAGAAAGATTGGAAATAGAATTACAACATATAAACCGAGATATTGATTATGTTAAATCCGAGCATCATATACAAAAATAATATGTTTAAGCAGTGTAATATACATATATCAAATAAGTTAGCATATACACTTATGCTAATTGTTTTTTCTATTTTTATGGGAGAAGCATTCCATGATATAGAAAGGGCTTCTATGTTATCCGGACAATTAGTTACAATTGTTTCATTAATAATAGGACCGAAGATTTTATGGACCGCATATAAACAAAAACAACTTATACTTGGTCTAACTGTAATCTTCATTTGGATAGCAAATATAGCATTCTCACTACAATTAACTTTAGAACCTATTGAAGATATGTTATTTGATATTGCAACATTTCTAACTATGATCGTTTTACTTAGATATTCAACGGAAATAGTCGATCCAAAAACAAGAAAAATAAATAGAAGAAAAAATGAAGGTAATATTTACTGTCAAAAATGCGGTAAAAAAAATTAAACAGGATTAAATAAAATGCCAGTATCAAGTAGAAATGAGTTAATAGAATATTGTTTAAGAAAACTTGGACACCCTGTTACAGAAATAAACGTTGATGTTGATCAAATAGAAGATAGAATTGACGATGCATTTGAATTTTATCAAGATTACCATTATGACGCAACAGAGCATAATTTTTATGCACATCTATTAACAGCACAAAATATACAAGATAAATATATTACTGTACCGGAAGAATTAATTTTTGTTAAACAAGTATTAGCAATTGAGGGCTTCAATAATATATATAAATCAATGGGCGATAATGTCGCATTGATGAATAACCCATTTGCAGTAATCAATACAAGTGCTAAACCTGTTGGATTTGCTGGTAATAATGAACAACTTGGTAGGAATAATAGTATTTCTGATTATTTTCTAACAATGTCATCATTAGAGCAAATGCGAAATGTATTAGGTTCAACATCCGAGATACCAATAAGATTTAACAGACATACAAATAGAATATATTTTGATAGTGAAGTTCAAGATGTAATTTCAGAAGGTCAATATATATTATTTGAAGGATGGATTATCGTTGATCCAGAAACATTTAATGATGTATATAATGATAGATGGTTAAAAAGATACGCAACATCATTAATAAAACAACAATGGGGTATTAATTTATCCAAATATTCTGGAATACAATTGCCGGGTGGTGTTACATTGGATGGCGATAAAATTTATGAACAAGCATCAACAGAAATAGAAAAACTTGAGGAAGAAATGCAACTCAAATATGAACTACCAGTTAATTTTATTTCTGGATAAATAATTAAAATAAACTATTAGGAGAAAAAAATGGCAACAAATTTCTTAAATGCTACTGGTGTTGATCAGTGGGTTAATGAATTAAAAACAATTATGGCAACAGAGCCAGCCGATGATACTGCGCTTCTTGCCGCAATGGATACCTATTTTGATGGTATTTCATTCAGAAAGAAAATCTATCAGCAGGTATTGGGTTCTTTTAAAAGAGAAGTCGGTCTTGGTGGCGGTAAAATTGGCGGCACCATTACAATTACAGACGGTGGTACCGGCTATTCAGTAGGCGATATTATGTCTGTTTCTGGTGCTACTAGCGGTGTTGGTGGTACTGTTAAAGTAACTTCCGTAACAGGTGGTGTTATTGATGGTATTGAAGTTTTAACTGCCGGTAACAATTATGTTGGTGCATTGACAATTAATGTTGGTGATGCTGGTAATGCTGACGCCGTTCTTGTTATGGATGATGCAGCCACTTATGAAGATGAATCTGTTGTTGATGCTACTATTGCTACAGTAAACGCATTAGCGTAAAAATAAATGGCCGTTAATCTATATTTTGATCATAACTACAATAAATCTGAACAAAGTTTAATAGAAGATTTAACCATAGAAGCCATAAAAATGCATGGCATGGATGTAGTTTATATTCCTAGAAGTTCAATTTCTAGGGATGATATTCTTGGTGAAGATATTATTGCAAAGTTTGAAAACTCGGAAATGATTGAAATGTATTTAGAAACGGTCGATGGCTTTGAAAATCAAGGTGATTTATTAGCCAAATTTGGACTACAAATAAAAGATAATGCTACATTTGTAGTTTCTAAAAAAAGATATGAGGAAGTTATGATCGGATCATCAAGACCTTATGAAGGCGATCTGATCTACTTCCCATTATCTTCCTCTTTATTTGAGATTAATTTTGTTGAACATGAAAATCCTTTTTATAATTTAGGTAAATTACATACGTATAAATTAACGTGTGAATTATTTACATATAATAATGAAGAATTTAATACCGGTCATGTGGATATAGATCGCGTAGAGGATGATCATTCCAATGATGTAATACTATCTATTAATGATAATGATATTATGGAACAAGAAGCAACCAATACTGTTGTTGATTATACGGAATCCAATCCCTTTGGTGAATTTTAATGTTAGTAACATCTCCATTTTATTATAATACTTTACGAAATACCAGTGTTGCGTTTGGTAATCTTTTCAATGAAATTTATATTGAACAGAATGGTGTTAATATAAAAGTACCACTACAATATCTTTCCAAAGAAAAATTTGTTACTAGAACTCTATATAGACCAGACTTGTCTGATGAATCTGTTAAGGTTGAAACAACATTACCTGCTATGGGATTCGAATTAACCGATATACAATATGATTCACAAAGAAAATTAAACAAAATGAATAAAATCCAAAATGAAGAAAATTCAATGTTTAATCGGGTTCCATATGTTGCTAATTTTGTACTATATATTGCTACAAGGAAAATGGATGAATCATTTAGAATTGTTGAACAGATATTACCTTATTTTACACCGGAGTTAATTGTTAAAGTTAAGGATAAATCCGATTTCAATATTTCCAGTAATATTCCTTTTACATTAAGTGGTACTGATATGGAAGTTATTTCTGATGGTGATTTTGAAGAAAGAAGAAGTATATTATGGACATTAAGTTTTAATTGTAAAATATACTTCTATCCAGATATAAAGAATTCCAGTGTTATTAGAAGAACCGATGTAACCATACTAAATGGAAATACCGATACTCCATTAGAACAGGTATTAACGGAAGTTGATCCTTTTGATTCTTTATCAACAGATGATTATGGTATAAATACACAAATAAATGATTTATAAATTCTTGCGAAGCAAGAATACTCCGTGTTCCACTCCGTTCCTAATTTATTAAGTTCCTAATAAATTGGATTTATTATACCATATTTTTATCGTTCCGTCAAGTATAAATATACATAAAAAGTGATAATATTATGGATACAGAAAAACAACTTGACCCAATTTCAGAATTTGTAGGAACCGAAACTGGTTTTGAACATTCAATTATTCCAGTAAAGAATAATACACCAATTATTCATTCCGATCAAGTAGCCGAAAACGCTAAATCCGACTACGAGCAAGCTAGAGAATCGATGAAACACACAATTGATATTGGCACCAATATTTTGGAGAATTTGGCTAAGGTTGCTGAAGAATCTGAATCACCTAGAGCATACGAGGTTCTAGCAAATACACTTAAAACAATTACTGATATGAATAAATCACTTATGGATTTACATCGTGACGCTCAAGATATAATGAACCAGAAACCTAAAGATTCTCCGGAGACCGTCAATAATACACAATTTATATTTAATGGTTCTACTGAAGAATTACAAAAATTATTAATGGAGAAAAAATGAATAAAGAAGATTTTATTGAAATGTTAAAACGACATGAAGGTGTTGAATTTAAAGTGTATAAGGATTCATTAGGAATTGAAACGATTGGTGTTGGTAGAAATCTAGTTGATCGTGGTTTATCTATGGATGAGGTTGAATATCTTTTAAATAACGATATTGAATATTTTTCTTCAGTTTTAATTAATAAATTTCCTATTGCAAATGAACTCTCATCCGAAAGATATTATGTACTTTTGAACATGATTTTTAATATGGGTCCTAGTAGACTTTCTGGTTTTAAAAAGATGTGGTCTGCTATAGAACAGCATGATTATACAAAAGCATCAATTGAAATGCTTGATTCGAAATGGGCTAAACAGGTAGGTCGTCGTGCTATTGAGTTAAGCGATATTATGAGAACCGGTAAAAAATAATATGGTTGATTTTTATAATGGTAATACCAATATTAAAAAAGCTGGTATAAAAACAGGTTTTACATCTGATGAAATTAAAGAATATATTAAATGTAGGGATGATATTTTATATTTCACAAAGAACTATGTGAAAATAATTACACTTGATTATGGATTGCAATTATTTCATCCATATGAATATCAAGAAAGAATGCTTGACGCATTTAATAATCATAGATTTGTTATCAATCTACTTCCAAGGCAGACCGGTAAATCAACCATTGTAGCCGCTTATATTCTACACTATGCTATCTTCACTCCTGAAAAATCTATCGGTATCCTTGCAAACAAAGAAGCCACTGCTATTGAAATTCTTGATCGTATTAAAAGAATGTTTGAGAACTTGCCGCATTTTCTACAACCCGGAGTTAAAGAATACAACAAGAAAAATGTCAAGCTCGGAAATGATTCAAATATTATGTCATTCGCAACAGGTTCCGATGCTGTACGTGGTAGATCATTTAACTTTGTTTATTTGGATGAATTTGCTTTTGTTGATAACGCCGATGAATTCTTCACATCAACCTATCCGGTAATTTCTTCGGGTAAATCTACAAAGGTTATTATTACTTCAACACCAAATGGAATGAATTTATTTTATAAAATATGGAGTGATGCTAAAAAGGAAAGAAATTCATTTTTTCCACTAGAAGTTAAATGGAATGAACATCCCGACAGGGATGAGGAGTGGAGAGAAGAAACTATTAATAATATTGGATTAAAAAAATTTAATCAAGAATTTAAATGTCAATTTCATGGCTCATCGGACACTTTATTGGATGGTAATGTTTTAACCTCATTAGTTTGGGAAGATCCAATATTTCAAGATAATAATTTTTCAGTATATAGAAATATCGATAAAACACATAATTATATAATGACGGTTGATGTGTCCGAGGGAGTAGGTTTAGATTATACTGTTATTAATATTACTGATGTTTCGGTTAATCCTTATGAACAGGTTGCTGTTTGGAGAAGTAATCAAATTGAACCGGTTATATTACCGGAAATATTAAATAATATTGCATATAAATATAATCAAGCATTTGTGTTAATAGAGACAAATTCCGTTGGTTCTCAGGTTGCCAATTTATTATATTCTGAATATGAATATGAAAATGTCATTATAACTAAAATTGATAAATCCGATAATTTAGTTTCAGGTGGTTTTTCAAATAGAATTGATTATGGTTTAAGAATGACGAAAAAAACCAAAAATATTGGTTGCACAAATATTAAATCACTGATTGAGAACAATCTTTATAAAGTAAATGATTTTAATACTATAGAAGAATTACAATCATTCTCCAGAAAAAATAATTCTTTTCAGGCCGAAACCGGTAAACATGATGATATTGTTATGACTTTGGTTTCTTTTGGTTGGTTATCAACTCAGGACTATTTTTCGGAACTTACACAGAATGATACTATAAAAATGCTAATTGAAAAAAGAAAGGAAGATATAGAAAATGAATTATTACCTGTTGGTTTTTATGATGATTCTATAGATTCATTAGAAGATCGTGGATATCCTACAAATTTCATTTCTTAAAATTATTTATTTATAAATATATGTAAAAATATACTACTATATAGGAGAAAAACAAATGGGTTCAAAATTTCAACTGAGTCCGGGAGTAAATGTTTCTGAGGTAGATTTAACTGGTTACATTCCTTCTGTAGCAACAACCGGCGGTGCTGTTGTTGGTGCTTATGAATGGGGTCCTGTTTTAGACTACACAATTGTTTCCGACTCAAAAAAATTAGAAGAAATTTTCGGAAAACCAACTGAAGATACTTATGTTGATTGGTTTACTGCTTACAACTTTTTAGCATATTCCAATAACTGTAATGTTATTCGCGTTGTTGGTACTGGCGCATTGAATTCAAGTGACGATGGCGCTGGTGTTTTAATTAAAAATGAAACACATTATACATCTGTTTTTGAATCAAACACTACCGTTAAATTTGCCGCAAAATATGCCGGCGAAAAAGGTGATTCTATAGAAGTTCACATTGCTGATTCTGCAACATTTACTGGATGGACTTATGAAAATCTTTTCGACGGCGCTCCGGGCACTTCAACATTCACCAGTGGAGTTGGTGGTTCAAATGATGAAATTCATGTTGTTGTAGTTGATGCCGGTGGTAAATTCACAGGTGTACCAAATACAGTACTTGAGAAATTTTCTTATCTGTCTAAAGCAAACGATGGTAAATCAGAAGATGGCGGTCCTAACTTCTATGGTTCTGTTCTTAACAAAGAATCAAGTTATGTTTGGTGGTTGGATACTCCTGCTGAAACCGACTATGCTTCAAATGGTGCAATTACTGCTATTGCTGTTGATTTGGCTGGTTCTGGTTATGAAACAGCTCCAACTGTAACTATTACTGGTGATGGTGCCGATGCTACTGCTACTGCTGTTTTATCTTCAACCGGTTCTGCCGTTGATATTACTGTAGATGCGGCTGGTACTGGATATGCAACGGGTGATAGTGTTAGTATTACTGGAAATGGCGGTACTGTTACTGGTACTGTTACAGACGATGGTGCTGGCGGTATACAGAGTATTTCAATTGATGATGCCGGTTCAGGTTTTACTGGTGATTTAACTGGTGCAACAGTTACGGCTGTTACTGGAACTGGTAATGATGATGCAACTGCTGATGTAACTATTGGTTATTCTGTTTCTTCAATAACTGTTGATACTGATGGTGCTAACTACGTTTCAGGTACTACAACAGTAACAATTGATGATACAACATATGGTTCTGGTGCTACTGCTACTGCTACTGTTGAAGCGGATACTGGTGTTGAATGGAACAATGTTTCATTGAATAATACATTCAAATCCTTATCAAGTGATATTACATATTCATTAACTGGTGGTGATAACGGTGGTACTTTAGTTGCCGGTGATATTACAGCTGGATGGGATATGTTTAAAAACGCAGAAGTTGTTGATGTATCTTTACTCATTCTGGGTAATGCGGGTGGTGATACACTATTAGAAACTGTTATTGAACATGTTATTTCAAATGTTGCCGAAACTCGTAAAGATTGTGTTGCATTCTTCTCACCAAAACGTTCCGATGTTGTTAATGTTGAAGAATCGCAGGCGGCTGAAAATGCAATTACAACTAAAAATAATATTGCTCTTTCAACTTCATATGCATTTATGGATTCTGGTTGGAAATATCAGTATGATGCTTATAATGATAAGTATCGTTGGTTGCCATTAAATGCTGATGTTGCAGGCGCAACTGCTAGATCGGACTATATGGCTGATCCTTGGTGGTCACCTGCTGGATATACCAGAGGTCAGATCAAAAATGTTATTAAGTTGGCTATTAATCCATCTAAAACTTACCGTGATGAACTTTATAAAAACAATATCAACCCAATCGTTTCATTTAAGGGTGAAGGTGTTGTATTGTACGGTGATAGAACATTATTGGCTAAACCATCTGCATTCCAGAAATTGAATGTTCGTAGATTGTTTATTGTTCTTGAGAAAGCAATTGCTAAAGCATCAAAATATCTGTTGTTCGAATTCAATGATGCATTCACAAGAGCGCAGTTTGTAAATATGACAGAACCATACTTACGCGAAGTAAAAGGTCGTCGCGGTATATACGACTTCAGAGTTATTTGTGATGAATCAAATAACACCGGAGAAGTTATTGATCGTTCCGAATTTGTTGGTGATATTTACATCAAACCTGCACAATCAATCAACTTCATACAACTTAACTTTGTTGCTGTTCGAACAGGTGTGGAATTTGAAGAAGTGGTTGGTCGTTTTTAATAAATAAATAGAAATTTTAAAAAATAATTTTAGTGGAGTGTAAAAACTCCACTAAATAAAAATAAAAGATTAGGAGAAAAAAATGGCAGAAATAGTCAACGTAGATAGTTTTGTAGCGCAGTTTAATGGCGGCGGCGCAAGACCTAATCTCTATAAAGTTGAATTGTTTTTCCCTCTAGGAATTGACGCAGGTGATAACTTAAAACGCTCAATGCTTTGCAAAGCAGCCTCTTTACCTGAATCAACAATGGGTCAAACAATCGTACCATTCATGGGTAGACAGATCAAGATTGCGGGTGATAAAACATTTGCTGATTGGACTGTAACCATGATAAATGATACCGACTTTTCAACTCGTAGAGCATTTGAACAGTGGCACCATGCAATTAACACATTTGAGGGTAATGAGGGTTTAACTAATCCATCTGATTATTATTCCGATATTGTTGTTAAACAGTTAAATCGTAATGGTGATGTTATATACAAATATAAGTTATATAACTGTTTCCCTGTTTCGGTTGGTGATATAACTTTAGGTTATGATCAGAATGATACTGTAGAAGAATTTACAGTTACATTCTCAATGAACTATTTCACTTCAGACGGCGCGCCGGATTAAGTGTATAAATACTTCCATTGAAAGATGGAAGTATTTTTTCTTTTATATTATTAATTTTACTGTCAGGAAACACTGAATGGATATTTTTAGCATTTTTAAATCGAAAGACAAAAAAGATGGTGGTATAACTTTTGTTAAACCAAGTAGTGATGATGGAGCTATTGACATTGATGTTGGTGGTTTTGATCATGCTGCTCAAATTTTACATTCTTTTGATTTAGATAGAATACCAACGAATGAATACGAATTGCTTTCTATTTATAGAAATATGTCCTTACATCAAGAAATTGATCAGGCTATTCAGGAAATTTGTAATGATGCTATCATATCCGATAATGGTGTTTCAGTAGAAATAAGTTTATATGATGTGGACTTATCCGATAATATAAAAGAAAAAATAATTGATGAATTTAATTATATTTTAAAATTGTTGAAATTTAAATCAAAGGGTTATAATATATTTACTCGCTGGTATATTGATGGTAAAATTATATATCATAAGGTTATTGATAAATCCGGTAAAGGTATTGTAGATTTACTTCCTATTGATCCATTGTATATTAAACTTATTAGAGAACATATTGTACAGAAAAATTCTAGTATGTTTGAATTGGAACTTTACGATACAACTAAATCAAAAGAATATTTTATCTATTCAAAGGTTCCTTTAAATAGTAAAGATATGAGTGGTAATGAGCAATTGGTTAAAAATGGTGTTAAAATACCAAGGGATGCTATTGCTTATGTTACATCTGGAGTTACCGATGAAACCGGTAAGGCAGTATTATCATATCTTTATAAATCAATTAAGCCTTGGAATAATTTAAAATTAATGGAAGATTCGGTTGTTATCTATAGGGTAACAAGGGCACCTGAACGTAGAGCATTTTATATTGATGTTGGTAACTTACCAAAAGGTAAGGCTGAACAATATCTTAAAGATATTATGAATAGATTTAAGAATAAAATTGTTTATGATGCATCAACTGGTACAGTAAATCAACAAAAGAAATTTCAGGCAATGATTGAAGATTATTGGTTGCCTCGTAGGGAAGGTGGCCGCGGTACTGAAATAGATTTACTTCAGGGCGGACAACAGCTGGGTGAAATTGATGATGTTAACTATTTTAAGGATAAACTATATCGTTCTTTGAATGTTCCATTATCACGTTTCCAACAAGATTCTTCTTCTTTCAATTTAGGTAGAACTTCTGAAATTACTAGGGATGAAGTTAAGTTTTCTAAATTTATTAATAGATTAAGAGTGCGTTTTTCTCAATTGTTTGAAGATATATTGAAAACACAACTTATACTCAAGAAAATAATTACAGAAGATGAATGGAATGAAATACGTGATGAAATTTCTTTTGATTTTACCGAAGATAATTATTTCTCAGAATTTAAAGAAATTGAAATTTTAAGAGAAAGAATAGAAACCTTTTCGTTAATGCAACAAGCTGATATGATTGGTACATATTATTCAAATGAATATATTAAACGAGAAATTCTTAAATTAAGTGAAGGGGAAATTGAAAAGTTAAGGGATGAAATCGACAATGAGCGCGAAGAAGATCCAGAAGGAGAATATTTGCCGCAAAATGTGGACTCTAATCAAGAACCACCTAAAGTCGAAGAACCTGAAGTTGAAACACCAAAACCTGAAAATAAAGATAGTGAGGAAGAAAATGAGTGATGATAAAGAATATACTGATGTTGAAAATATTATAAGAAATTCTATTGAAGAAAATCCAAGTGCGGTTGCTGATTCATTTAAATCTGTTATTGGAGTTAAAACTATGGAATTTATAAATAATAAAAGAGATGAAATTTCTTCAAATTATTTCACTAATACTGAAAGTGAGGAATAATGAAATTTAATAAATTCAAAGAAGATACTTTAGAAAAATTAAATACTAAAGTAATTGAAAAAATTTTAGAGATTAGAAGTATTATAATGGAAGATTATTATGATCTTCCGGAAGATTTTTTTGAAATGATGGGTGCAATTGATTTTAATGATTTTGATGATCATTTATCTGTTGTTTTTGATAATAAAGAATCATTGGATTTATGTATTAGAAACTTACCTGATGATATTGATTATGATGTTTTTTTCTATGATGGAAACGATGAAACCGAGTATGAAGATGTAGAACAATTTGAAAATGATCCAATAGATATTAATAATATTGATTTTAATGAAGATGATTGGTATGAACTGGTTATTTATTTTGAAGATGAGGAAGAAGAACTTGATGAAGCTAATCAAAGTGAAAAGGGTTCTGGATTAAAAAGACGAGTTTCCTTTTCAAAATATAAAAAAGGTGGAAAATTAGTTTCAAAAAGGCAAAGACGGCGCGCTGGTAAAATATCAAAAGGTGTCGGCAAAGGATATAAAGCAAAAGGTGCCGGTTGGAAAATTAAACAGCAACTTGCATCAAGAAAAAGAAAAATTTCTAAACGTCAAAATGTAAGAGCGCAAAATATTGGTAAACGTTTAGCTAAAAAATCAAAACTAATAAGAAAAAGACTTGGATATAAGTAGATAGGAGATAACCAATGATATTCATTACAGAACAAGTGGAACAGGTTGCTTCCATTATAGAAGAAGATACTAATGGTAAAAAGCAGATGTTCATTGAAGGTATCTTTTTACAGGATTCAGTTAAAAATAGAAATGGTAGAATTTATCCTAAAGATGTTATGTCTGAAGCGGTATCTAGATATAAAACAGAATTTATAGATACAAAAAGATCAATTTCAGAATTAAATCATCCAACCACACCGCAGGTTAATCCAGAACGTGCAAGTCATATGATTACTGGACTTAAAGAAAGTGGTTCTGATTGGATAGGTAAAGCAAAGATTTTAAATACACCTATGGGTTCAATTGTTAGAAATTTAATTGAAGATGGAGTTTCAATGGGAGTTTCTTCTAGAGGTTTAGGTGCTGTTAAAGAATCAAATGGCGCTAATGTAGTTCAAAATGGTTTCTATATTACGGCTATTGATGTTGTTTCTGATCCTTCTGCACCAGATGCATTTATAAATGGCATCATGGAAAATAAAGAATGGATTTTTGAAAACGGTATTCTCGTTGAACGTGAAATTGAACAGGTACAAGAAATAGTTAATAAGGGTTCAATGGGTATGGATAATTCGGAACTACATAAAAAACTGTTTGAATGTATCTTAAAAAACATTTAACTTGATGAATTTATAATTTTATAAATATACAAAAATATATTAGGAGAAAAAAAATGTCTGAACTTTTAGAAGAAATTTCCGTTTTGTTTGAGGGAATGGAAGTTAGCGATGAACAAAAAGAAAAATTCCAGACTAATTTGGAAGCCGTGATTTCAGAAAAAGTTTCTGCTTATAAAGCCGAAATTAGTGCTGAAAACGAAGCGGTAATTGCCGAAGCAGTTGAGGAAAAAACTAAAGAACTTACTGAGAAAGTTGATGATTATCTGTCATATGTTGTTGAAGAATGGGCGGAAGAAAATCGTCTGGCTATCGAATTTGGTATCAAGATGGAACTGATGGAATCATTCATGGAAAGCATGAAAAACGTATTTGTTGAGCATTACGTTGAAGTACCCGAAGGTAAAGAAGATGTTGTTTCTGCCGCTGAAACAAAGGTTGCTGAACTTACTGGCGATCTCAATGAAGCGATTGAAGAAAACATTAAGCTGAAGAAACAGATCCGTGAAAGCAAGAAAAATCAGATTATTGCTGATGCAACTTCCGATTTAACCGAATCTCAGAAAGAAAAATTTGCTGGTTTAGTTGAAGATTTAGATGCAAGCGATATTGGTGTTTTTGAAAAGAAAGTCAAAACCATCCGTGAATCATTTTTCAAGTCTGAAAAGTCCAATGAAGTAAATGATGAAGAAAAGAGCGTAGAAAGTAAAAGCACTAAAATGTCTGCTTACTTAGATGCGTTATAAAAACCAATTTTTATAAATATACATAAAAATATAATAGGAGAATTAAAATGAGTCAAACATTAGATGTTCTACTTGAAAAATGGGATGCTGTTTTGGAATCCGAAAAAGTAGAAAAAATTTCTGATCACTATAAGAAGAAAGTAACCGCACAGTTACTTGAAAACCAGGAAAAATTCCTGAAAGAAGCCGGCGAACCATCTACATCCGTTACTGCTGGTGGTGTTGATAACTACGATCCGATCCTGATTTCTCTGGTTCGTCGTATGGCACCTAAAATGATCGCTTATGATGTATGTGGCGTACAGCCTATGTCAGGTCCTACCGGTCTGGTATTCGCAATGCGTTCTAAGTACAATGATAATGCCGATCCTAAGTTAGCTACAGAAGCACTTCTGGCCGCTAACGCCACTGGTGAAAACAACGTTGATACTGCTTACTCCGGTACTGGCACTCACACATCAACCGATCCGTTTGATGTTGCTTTCTCAACTGGTCTTGGTCTTGATACTGCCGATGCAGAAGGTACAACCAACTGGAATGAAATGACATTCACAATTGATCGTACTGATGTTTCTGCTAAAGCCCGTCAGCTTAAAGCATCCTACTCAATGGAAATCGCACAGGACATGAAGGCAATTCATGGTCTGGATGCTGAACAGGAACTTACTACTATCCTTTCAACTGAAATCATGACTGAAATCAACCGCGAAGTTGTTCGTAAAATCTACTCATCTGCTAAAGCAGGTGCTGCTTTTGCTACGAATGCGGGTGTTTTCGATCTTACTGCTGATGCTGATGGTCGTTGGTCTGTTGAAAAGTTCAAAGGTCTGATTTTTGCCATTGAACGTGATGCAAACGCAATTGCTCTGGATACAAAACGTGGTAAAGGCAACTTCATCATCTGTTCTTCAGATGTTGCTTCCGCTCTGTCTCTGGCTGGTAAACTTGATTCTGCGGCTGCATTGCAGAATAACGTTGATGTTGATCCTGCTGGTGCTACCTTTGCTGGTTCTATGATGAATGGTCGCGTAAAAGTATATGTTGATCCATATGTAACTGTAGATTTCTACACTGTTGGTTACAAAGGTCAAAACGCATATGACGCCGGCTTCTTCTACTGCCCATACGTTCCATTGCAGTTAGTTAAAGCTGTTAATCAGGATACCTTCCAGCCAATTATCGGTTTCAAAACCCGTTATGGTATGGTTGCTAATCCATTCACTTCACTGAATGACCGTGCGAATTCTTACTACCGCATTGTTAATGTTCAGAACCTTCAGTAATAATTATAATAATAATTAACTGAAAATTAATTGGGGACTCTTCGGAGTCCCCTTTTTTTATGGGTGATAAATAATATTATGGAGGTATATCAATATGTCAACACCAACAAATCTTAATACTTTATCTACGGTACAATATAAATTTGATATTGCTAGATTACCTAATACTACATTTTTTATGCAAACTGCTATGATTCCCGGTGTAGATATTGATCAACCCATGCACGACCAACCAAGAAGAAATAATCAATTCACAGGTTCAAAAATAACTTTTGATCCAATGATAGTTACATTTTTAATTGATGAAGATATGACAAACTATCTGGAAATCTATAGATGGATCATGGAAATAATGAGAACCGATGATGAGAGAAGAAACAAAACAGATGCTACATTACATATTTTATCGGGACAAATGAACGCTAAAATGATTGCTAGATTTGTTGGTATATTTCCAACTTCACTTAGCGAACTTTCATTTGGTACTAATGATGATGACAATGTTATAGTTACAGCCACAGCCACATTTAATTATGCATATTTTGACTTCCCACAACAATCCACTATTATGGGTACTGATGACCTTACGCAATTAAACATCAATGGAAATACAATAACATTTGACATATGATTAAATTTTTAGTATAATTAATAATATTTAATTAAATACTAGGATTTTTATATGAAATTACGCGAATTGCAGGAAATGATAGAAATTGATGGTGAGTTACGTATTGATGTACTTGACGCACAATCAATAGAAACCGCCAAATTACAATCTAAATATTTTGTATTATATTCGAATATTATGGGTGAAAAGAAAAATCTGGAATATGAATTATCAGATTTATTAATGTTTAAATATAAATATTATAAAGGTCAATGTGATCCCGAAGTATATAAACAGAAACCATTTCATGAAAAATTAACAAATTCTGGTGTAGAAGCACACGTTAATGCTGATGAAGAAGTTTTAAAAATAAAAAAGAAAATTGATCTATGCGATATTAAATTAGTTTTAGTTGATGATATGAAAAAATCATTAGCTAGTAGAAACTGGAATATTAGAAATGCTATAGACTTTTTAAGGTTTAAAAATGGTATGTGATGAGTGATATAGAAATAAAAAGAATAAATGAAAGTTTTGTTTATGTAAATTGTGAAGATGTTGGAATTTATTATGAGTTAAATGATTCTTTCTCTTTTTATGTCGATGGATATAAATTCATGCCAAAGTATAGAAATGGACTTTGGTCGGGTAAAGTATATTTATTTAACATGAATAATAAAACAACCTATTATGGATTGATAGGCCAGTTAATTAAGTTTGCAAAATATAATGGATATTCAATATCATTTTGTGATGATATAAATAAAAACTTTGATGAAGTCCAATATGATTTTTCTGATTTAAATTTACCATTTGAACCATATGGTTATCAAGTTAATGCTATTAATAAAATTTTAAATAATAAAAAGAGATTGATAGTATCACCAACCGGTTCAGGTAAATCATTAATAATATATTGTTCCGTTAGGAAGATTATGGAACAAGGTAAAAAGATTTTAATTGTTGTGCCAACTGTATCATTGGTTGAGCAATTATATAAAGACTTTGTTGATTATGGTTGGAACTCATTGGATGAACACGTACATAAGATTTATTCCGGTAAAGAAAAAAATAATTCTTATGATGTAACACTGACAACGTGGCAAAGTATTTTTAAATTAAATAAAAATTGGTTTGAAGATTTTGATGCTGTTTTTATAGATGAAGCACATTTGGCTTCCGCAAATTCATTGAAAGGAATAATGGAGAAATCTGTAAATGCTCAATATAGAGTTGGTTTAACTGGCACCGTACAAGATGCTAAAGCAAATAAATTAACATTAATTGGGTTATTTGGTGAACCATATGACACCATTAAGTCTAAAAAATTAATGGATGATGGTGTATTATCCGATCTTAAAATTAATGCGCTTATTCTGAATCACATAGATGTTGATAAGAAAGCAGTTTCTAAAATGAAATATCAGGAAGAATTAAATGTTATTGTTGAGGATCGTAAAAGAAACAATCTTATTCTTAACTTAGCAGTAGATCAAGAATATAATACATTAATATTATTTAATTATGTGGAAAGACATGGTGAAAAACTCTATAGCATATTATTAGAGAAATGTCAAGATAAAAAGATATTTTTTATTCATGGTAACACACCGGTTAATGATAGAGAATACGCTAGAGAGTTTACAGAGAAAAATAATAATGTTATAATACTAGCATCATATGGAGTATTTTCAACGGGAATTAATATTAAAAATTTGAATTGTGTAATATTTGCTCATCCTTATAAATCTAAGGTTAAGAATTTACAATCCATTGGCCGTGTTCTTAGAATTGCACCAAATGGTAAGTCAGCAGTATTATATGATATAGCAGATGATTATTCTTGGAAAAATAAAAAGAATACAACATATAAACATTTTTTAGAAAGATTAGAGCTATACGAGAAAGAAAAATTTAACTGTAAAATAAAGGTGATTGATGTATGATTCCTAGACAACCAAAAAAAGAAGAGATTTTAAAATATATCGATAAAGTTATAACATTGGTTAATGGTTCTATATTAATTGGAAGAGTTTTAGTTGATGAGGAATACTTAAATGAACATTCTATTACGGTTTTTAGACCAATGGAAGTAATTGATGATTCTGTAGATGTTTATTTAAGAAAATGGATTGGACCATCAAAAGACGATGTATATTACATACCTCTTGAAAAAATACTTAATGTGTCAAATCCAAATAATATGTTTTTATCTTCATTTGAAAATATTTTAAATAAAGATTATTCCGAATATCAATCAAATGATGAAAATTCAGAAGAAATGGAAGATGCTTTTGATGAAGAAGAAGTTTATGATGAAATAGTGAAACATTGAGGATTATATTATGGGTGATAATAATTATGTTAGTAATAAAGATTTTTATTTTTTGATGCAGGAACGAAAAAAAATAATCAAAGATTGTGAACAAAAAAATTTGCCAATACCAAAAATAAACGATAAGATAGGTAAAATTATACTTGACATTGCTACTAATTTGGCTTATAGGTATAATTTTATTAATTATACGTATAGGGATGAAATGATTGGCGATGCTATTGAAACGTGCATAAGATATATTGATAATTTTGATACCAACAAATCATCCAATCCATTTTCTTATTTTACGCAGATTTGTTATTTTTCTTTTGTTAGACGAATTAACAAAGAAGCAAAGCAACATGATATTAAGAAGAAGTATATTGAAAAAATGGGTGTAGATTTTGAATCTTATTCAGCGCAAATCCATGATGATGATAAAGCATTTACTAATACATCATTGGAATTTGCCTTAGAAAATTTCGTTTAGGTTTTTTTATATTATGACAAAATTAGCATTTATAAATGACTGCCACATAGGTGTTCGTAATGACTCAACTGTATTTCTTGAAGCACATAAGAAATTCTTTACCGAATTGTTTATTCCAACATTGGAAAAAGAGCAAATTAAAGATGTAGTTATACTTGGTGATTTATTTGATAGAAGAAAATATATTAATTTTAATACGGCACATGAATGTAAAAAATGGCTATTTGATGTTCTTTTAGAAAAAAATATAAAGGTTGATATTCTGGTTGGTAACCATGATTGTTCTTTTAAGAACACAAATCGAGTTAATTCTCCGAATCTTATATTAAAAGAATATGGTAATGTAAAAGTACACACTTCACCAACCGAACTTATTATTGATGATGAACGTATTGGTCTTGTTCCATGGATTAATATGGAAAACGAAGATGAATCATTCAACTTCATTAATAGTTTTAAAGGTGATATTTTACTTGGTCATTTTGAAATTTCTGGCTTTGAAATGCATAAAAATGGTGGTGTTTGTCATGATGGAATTGACAAGAAACTGTTTAATAAGTATGAATATGTATTTTCTGGTCATTTCCATGAACCATCTATAAATGGAAATATTCAATATTTAGGTTCTCCAATGCAATTTACATGGGCGGATTATGATTGCTCTAGAGGGTTTCATATATTTGATTTGTCAAATAGAGAATTGACAAAAGTTGAAAATAATGATAAGATGTTCCATAAAATCTTTTATGATGAAGATATTGATATTATTGAATTTGATTATGATTCTTTAAAGGATAGAATTGTTAGAGTTATTGTTGGTGAAAAAGAAGATCAACATAAATTTGATCTTTTTATCGATAAAATTCAGCAGATTAATCCATTCCAATTTGATATTGTTGATAATTCAATATATCAGATGTCAGAAGATTTTGATGAAAAACTCATTAAAAATGAGGATACTATGACTATAGTTTCATCATATATTGATGATCTTGAACTTGATTTTGATGGTGATCAGATTAAGAAATTATTTAAGGAACTTTATATAGAAGCATTATCTGAAATGGATTAATATTATGGTGATTTTTAAAAATATAAAATGGAAGAATTTTCTTTCATTTGGTAATCAGTTTACTGAAGTAAATTTACACTCTAACCAAACAACCGTTATTGTAGGCTCAAATGGTGCTGGTAAGTCAACAATGTTGGATGCTATTTCATTTGTTCTATATGGTAAACCCTATAGGAATATTAATAAACCGCAGTTAATTAATAGTGTTAATGGTAAAGAATGTTTAGTTGAAATTAATTTTACTGTTGGTAAAAATGAATATAAGGTTATACGTGGTATTAAACCAAATATATTTGAAATATATGAAGATGGTAAATTAATTGATCAGGAGTCACATGTCAGTGATTACCAGTTTTATTTAGAGAAAAATATTCTTAAAATGAACTATACTGCTTTTACTCAAATTGTTGTATTGGGTAAAGCAACGTATGTTCCGTTTATGAAACTTAAACCACAAGACAGAAGAAATCTCATTGAAGAACTTCTTGGATTAACAATTTTTTCTAAGATGAATGAGGTACTTAAAAATAGATTAACAATGTCTAAAAATGAAAAATATGAACTTGAAAATCATATTGAATTATATACCGATAAGATCAATTTAAAGAAAAAATATATTGATAGAGTATCACTTGATAATGATGAGAGAGTTAATAAAATTAATTCCGATATTAATATACTTAAAGAAAAAAATGAACTACATCAAAAAGAATATGATGATATTTTACAAAGTAAGAATAATCTATTAAGTTTTCTTGTTAATCATGAATCCACAAAAAATAAGCAAAAGAATTTAGATAAAATTGAATATGAATTTAATAATAAAATTAAACGCATAAAAAAGGATATTAAATTCTTTAATGACAATGATGTGTGTCCAACGTGTAGTCAGGATATACACCATGTTTTTAAAAATGAAATGGTTGATAGATATACTAATACTCTTACCGAATTGGAAAATGATTCAGAAAAATTAAATAATGAACTTAAAAAGGTTGAAGATAAAATAAAAGTTTTTGAGAACTATGTTCATGATATTTCTACTTTTGATAAAAGACTAGCTGAAATACAAACATCCATTAAATACAATGATAATTTAATAGATAAGTTATATGGTGACCTTAAACAAAATGTAAATGTCAACGTTGATGATGAAAAAAATGAACTTATTTTAATGTATGATGAATTTGAGAAATTTAAGGACAAAAAATCAAATATAAATGTATTACTTGGATATTACCAATCAATAGGAACAATGTTAAAGGATACTGGTATTAAATCTGTAATTGTACAAAAATACTTACCTATTTTTAATAATTTTATTAATCAGTACTTGACAAAGTTTGATTTTTTTGTTAAATTCCAATTAGATGAAACATTTAATGAAACAATTTTGTCTAGAAATCGTGATCATTTTAGTTATAGTTCGTTTTCTGAAGGTGAAAAACTTCGAATTGATATGGCTATATTATTGACATGGAGAGAAATATCCAAGATGAAAAATTCTATGTCAACGAATTTATTGATTATGGATGAGATATTTGATTCATCATTAGATCAAACAGGTGTTGATGCTTTTATTGATTTAATACCGAAAATGGAGTTTGCAAATATTTTTGTAATATCACATACTCCGGATAAACTGTATAATAAGTTTAAAAATATTATAGAAATAGAGAAAGATGGTAACTTTTCTGTTATCAAGTGATATTGACAAAACTATTATTTTTTTGTTATAATATATTTTTAATATGAGGAAATACTATGAAATTTACTGAAAAAACACTTTCCGTACTGAAAAATTTCAGTACCATTAATAATGGACTAATGATTAAGAAAGGCAATGTACAGAGAACAGTCGCACTAACCAAGGATGTATTGGCTGAGGCACATCTAGATCAGAGTTTCCCGAGAGACTTTGCCATCTATGATCTAAATGGCTTTCTATCTATGTTATCAACATTTAATGGTGATGGTGATGCTGAAATTGATTTTCAAGAAAATCATATGGTGATTACATCGGGTAGACGTAAACTGAAATATTATTATGCTTCACCAACTGTAATTTTCTCACCGCCGGATGATCTTAAACTTGATTCTCCAACTCAACGTTTTGATTTGGTGCTGGATGATCTTAAACTAATTCAGAAGATGGCTTCTTTTGATATGGGTGATTTGACAATTAAATCCGATGGTGATAAGATTTATATATCTGTAATTAATGGTCAAAATAATAATTCAAATGAAATGAATATTGAAGTTGATCAGAGTATGGATACGTGTGAAGTAACATTTGATGTTGGTCTTATGAAAGTTATTCCACAGGAATATAGTGTTGGTGTTAATGATAAATCCGTACACTTTAAAAATGAAAATGATGATGTTCAATATTGGATCGTATTGAGGAACTAATTGATGATTGAATCAAACGATAAAGAATTTCTTTACGTTGAAAAATATAGACCATCCAAGATAGATGACTGTATTTTACCTAAACGCTATAAAGATACCTTTAAAAAATTTGTTGAAAATAAACAAATACCTAATCTTTTATTAACTGGATCTGCCGGTGTAGGTAAAACTACGGTCGCTAAAGCATTAGCAAATGAACTAAATGCTGACGTTTTGGTGATCAATGCTTCTGAGAATGGTAATATTGATACACTACGCACAACGATACGTTCATATGCTAGTACAATGTCTTTAATGGGTGGATTAAAAATTGTTATTCTTGATGAAGCAGATTACCTAAACCAACAGAGTACACAACCGGCTTTACGTAATTTTATGGAAGAGTTTAGTGATAATTGTCGGTTTATACTTACGGCTAACTTTGCTAATCGCATTATTGAACCTCTACATTCAAGATGTACAACTATTGAATTTAATATTAAAGAAAAAGAGTTTCCTAAACTTGCTTCGCAATTTATGAAGCGTATCGATAGTATCTTGGAAAAAGAAGGTGTCAAGTATGAGCCAAAAGTAGTTGCTGAAATTATTACAAAATATTTTCCGGATTTTAGGAAAACATTAAATGAATTACAGCGTTTTTCAATGGTTGGTCTTGAAAAAATGCCAAATGATTTTGATGTTGATTCGTCAAGCATTGTATTAGAACTACTGAAAAACAAAGAGTTTGGTAAATTGCGTAAATGGGTTGGTGAAAATAAAGATACTGATCATTTAAAAGTTATGAAAGATGTATTGAATTCGGATATTTTTGAGAATGCATTTATACCTGAACTAGTATTAATATATAATACATATGACTATAGAAATGCTTTTGTTGCAGATCGTGAAATAAATTTGATGGCTTTTCTTACTGAGTGTATGATAAATGGCAAATTTAAGTGATATATTAAATTCAATAAATAAGAAAACTACCTTTATTTCTGAAGAAGAAATTAATCTGGATTATACTCCTTTTATTATTAATAAAGGTATGTCATATTTTATTGATACGATAATGTTTGCTAATGAAATGAATTTGCATAGTGAAACACCTAAATATGCACAATATCGTTTTTATTATCATGCTTTAAATAAGAAGTCAAGATTCTCTAAATGGCATAAGAAGAATGAATTAAAGGATATTGATATTATTAAAGAGTATTATAATTATTCAGATACTAAAGCGGAACAAGCGTTGGCTTTGTTAAATGATGAGCAAATAGAGGAAATACGAAATAGATTGTTTAAAGGCGGTAAAAAATAAAATTTATAAATAACTCCATAATAATTATAATTATGGAGAAAATTATGAACATATTTAATGATTTGGGCGTTAAAATAAAGTTAAACACTGATGATGATTTTTTGAAAGTTAAAGAAACACTCTGTAGAATGGGTGTAGAATCAAAAAAAGACAAATCACTATATCAATCCTGTCATATTTTACATAAACGTGGAGAATATGCTATTTTACACTTTAAAGAAATGTTTTCTTTGGATGGTAAGAATAGTACTTTAACGGATAAAGATATAGATAGAAGAAATAAAATTATCAATCTTTTAATTGATTGGAAGTTAGTTGAACTTGACGACAACGTTGATTTATCATATAATAATATCTCGTTGAAGATAATTCCTTATAGTGAAAAAGGTGAATGGAATTTAAAAACGAAATATAACATTGGTGTGAAGAAGAGGTATTAAATAAATTATGAATTTTGAAGAACTTGAGAAGTTAGTTATAGAATGGGGTGAAAATAAAGGTATCGTACCTAAGAGTACACCTTTAATTCAGTTTTCTAAAACAATGGAAGAAATGGCTGAACTTGTTGATGGGTTAGCAAGGCGTGATATTCCGGAAATAAAAGACGCATATGGCGATGTGCTAGTTACACTTATTATTGGACACCATTTAGCATTTCCAAATCAGTCTATTGTAGAACAGCTTGAAGCCGCTTATGATATTATTAGTAAACGTACTGGTAAAGAAGTAAACGGTAAATTTATTAAAGATGAGTAAATGAGGAGATTTATATTATGATTGTTGATACAAGCACATTCGCTATACCTTCTAGTGATGATGACCAGAAAAAAATCGCGGCTGTATTCCAAGATTTATCAAACCAATTGATTAAATGTGAAGCAATTAAGGAATACGTAAAAGAAGCGAAGAAGGAAATTAAAGATCAATATGATATTCCACTATCTGTAATCAATAGAGTTTTTAAAATATTCCATGAGAATAATGCAAAAGACTTTTTTGATGAACAGCGTGATATTGAATCTTTTTATGAAACTTTATTTGGAGATGATTCTGATGAGTGATGTTAAACTTATATATTTGAGGTATGGTGAGCAGATTGTTGGTGATGTAACTTATGATCTAAATGGTGAAACTATTACAGTTAATAATCCACTTTCCGTTGTACATATGCCGGAACAGAAATTGGGATTTATTCCGTATTTGCAATTGACACAGGAAAAAGATGCTGTGTTTAAAATGTCCGATATTAGACATACTTTTGATCCTAATCAGGACATTGTAAATCATTGGAATTCTTTGTTTGGTAGTGGTATTATCACTCCACCTGATAAAGAAATAATTTCTTAAAAAATTTGACAAACAGTTAAAATTTTTGTAAACTGGGTGCAATACCCAGTTTTTTTATGGAGAATAAATGAATAAATTTTATACTAATGTATCGCAAATAGGTAATTATATCTATCATAGGTATATTGATGAAGATGGTAAACGCAAAGAAGAATATACTGATTTTGTTGATATTGATCTTTATGTTCCATCAAATGATGTTACTGGTTACAAATCATTCTATGGTCAACGCTATTTAAAACAAGTATCTTTTGCCAAAATTCGTGATGCCAAATCATTCATTGATGAATATGGTAATATTCCAAATATGGAAATACACGGTAATCGTAATTGGTGGGCGCAATTTATTTCTAAAACATATCCACTAGAAATTGATTATGATACATCTAAACTTATTATTGCTAATATAGATATTGAAACAAGAATGACTTTTGATAATGGTGATCAGGGTTTTCCTGAGCCAGATATTGCACCGGCTCAAGTTACCGCAATAACTGTTGAGATTAAAGATAAGTATTATGTTTTTGGTTCTAAAGTTTATTCTGGTGATTTACCTGAGAATACACAACACCTTTATTGTGATGATGAGGATGATCTTTTACTATCTTTTCTTTCTTTTTGGGAAAAGAAAAAGCCAGATGTTATAACAGGATGGAATATTGAGGGATTCGATATTCCATATCTAATCAATCGTATTAATAATCGACTTGGTTGGGAACAAGCTTGCCGTTTGTCTCCTTCAAATCGTTTCACTAAAAATAAATCTATTAGTATTCGTGATAAAAAACTTGATAATGGACAAACCATTAAAGATTATATTATACAAGGTACTGCTATTGCTGACTTATTGAAACTATATCGTTTCTATACATTCAAGTTACGTGAACGCTATTCATTAGATTTTATTGGTCATGTTGAACTAGGTGAACGCAAGTTGAACTATTCCGAAGTTAGTCAAACATATAAATTATTAGAAAATTCAGATGATGTAAAAATAGACTGGAATAAAAATCCCGAAGAAATGGAAGAGTTTGTTAGATGGTGTAGAATGCGTGAGTTGATAAAAAAAGAAAAAATAAATAGATCATAATTTTTTATTTATAGATGCGACCTGCCTAGTGTTTTTATAATGAAGTTCTGGATTTATTTTTTTACATTTATCACCATGCCATCTGGAATAATTTCCGATAGTAATTATCTTACCACAGTGTTCGCATGTTTTTTTGGTAGACATGCATTTTGTTGATGCTTTAGATTGTTTTTCGTAGGAAAATATTTTATGAGATTCTATGTATATTCCCCATTTCTTCATATGTCTATATTGATGATTTATATCAATACATCGTTTCACTAGATGTGTTACTTGTTGGGCGGATAAATTTGAATAATTCATGAATTCATTTTGTGTTCCAACAAATTCATCTGCGGTTTCATAATTTTTAAAATGATATATGTCTTTTTTAACATGTGGTATTCTATTTTTACACGCTTCCATGAAATATTCTTTATGCTTTTTGTAAATATAACTATTAGTTTTCAGGTTTCTATTATACTCAAAATAAAAAAATGTATGTAGCGCAAATATCATTTTGGCTTTGTATTTTCCGGTGGTGAATTTTGTTAATAATAAATGACATATATAGTGTTCTCTAAATGTTAGTATGGCTATATTATCTTCACCATCTGACCCACCAAATGATTTAGGTAATATATGGTGTTTTTCGTGTAATTGGTTGTCATATTCATCATTTCTATTCAATGAATTATTTATTATATTGTAATAATATTTTTTATATTTATTTTCAATAAACACTTGACATACTCCATCTTCTGTGTTATACTTATTTATAATTTTAGAGATTTGTAAAAAATGAAAATTGAAGAAGTTGAAAAAATTGATTTGTCTAATTTATCCAATGCGGAATTGGATGAGTTGTTGAAATATGTTGAGAAAAGGGCTGATGAAGAAGCATATTGTATGGGAATCCAATATAACGTCAGGGACGTTGAACTTGTAAAGCGACTTGATAATAAACTACAATTAATTGCTCTAGCGTTATCACTAACATATCAAGCTAAGATTAGGCATGAAGATCATTTCTTTCAAGTTAGAATGTGGGACACATTGATTTATAATAAACTATTATCATCCAATGTTGTTGTACCACCAAACAAATCATCATCAAAAGATGAGAAGTATGCTGGAGCCGTTGTATTTGATCCACAGGTTGGTATTCATGATTGGATTGTTTCTGCTGACTTGAATTCGCTATATCCAAGTTTAATGAGACATTATAATATTTCACCTGAAAAATTAGTAACAAGATCATATTTGGAATCATTAGATAACCAATATTCTAGAACTTTGTTGGAATATTACCATGATGATCGTGATAAATTAAATGTTTGGGTTGATGATTTTATTGATGGTAAAGAGAATGAAATAACAAAAGCAGTTAAGGAACTTGATATTTCACTGGCGGCAAATGGTGTAATGTACCATAAAGATAGCCAAGGTTTTCTACCGCAGTTGATGGAAGAAATCTACGGCAAGCGTTCTGAAATGAAACGTAAGATGTTGGAAGCAGAACAGAACTATGAAGATACAAAAGATCCAAAATATAAGAATGATATTGCCAAGTATAAAGCAATGCAGTTATCTTATAAAACTCTTTTGAATTCTTGTTATGGTGCTATTGGTAATAATTACTTCCGTTTGTATAACGTTGATATGGCGGAATCTATTACCATATCCGGTCAGTTATCTATTCAGTGGATACAGCGTAAGATTAATTCATATTTGAATAAGATATTTAAAACAGATGACGTTAACTATATTGTTGCCGGTGATACTGATTCTTTCTATATGACATTGGCTAAATTTGTTGAAATTGTTACTGATGGTAAAGAATATGATAAGATTAAAATGGTAGATGTTATTGATGACTTCTTTGAATCTAAGATACAACCGGAAATCGATAAGGCATATAACGAACTTTCTGTTTATATGAATTCATTTGAACAGCAAATGATTATGAAGCGAGAAGTTATTGCAGATCGTGGTTTCTGGAGAGCAAAGAAAAATTATGCTCTTAATGTATATGATAGTGAAGGTGTTCGTTATGAAAAACCAAAACTTAAAATTATGGGTATTGAAGCTATCAAATCATCAACGCCAGAATTATGTCGTGATGCTCTAAAAGAATCTATTAGAATAATACTACAAGAAACAGAAAAAGATTTACAATCATATATTGCAAATTTTAAGAAGAAGTTTTATAATGCCAATATTGATCTAATATCTTTTCCCAGAGGTGTTTCCGATATTAAGAAATGGGACATTGATTCTGAATTTGGTTTTAAATCAAAAACACCTATTCACGTTAAGGGTTCTATTTCGTATAATCGTATGCTTAAAAAGCATAATTTGTTGGGTAGTTACCGTGAGATTAAAAATGGCGATAAGATCAAATTTATTTATTTAAATGATCCTAATCCTCTACATTCCAATAGTATTTCGTATCCGGATGTACTTCCGGTTGAATTTGCTCTTGACAACTACATAGATTATGCGCTACAATATAAAATATCATTCGTACAACCAATTGAATCAATTACACAACCAATCGGTTGGTCTATTGAAAAGAAAAACAGTTTATTTTAAGTGGTGGAATAACGGTACAATAAATAAAAAATCTTACACAAAACCTGGTGATGGTTGGGTAAGAGGTATGATTAAAAAGAAAGGAGTTAATATATAATGAGTTTAATGAGTAAATTAAAAAAAGCAGGTTCTATTGTTGATGCTCAGATTTTATCTGAGTCGAATTATTTCAAGATGAAGGATGTTGCTAAAACAGATATACCGATTGTTAATTTAGCATTTAGTGGTGATTTAGATGGTGGTGTTGTATCTGGTTTAACTGTTTTTGCTGGCGAAAGTAAATCATTTAAGACTCTTTTAGGTCTTAATTGTATTAAAGCATATTTAAATAAATATGAAGATGGTGTTTGTCTTTTATATGATTCTGAATTTGGTATAACACCGAAATATCTTGAAGATAATGGTATTGATACAAATAGAGTTCTTCATATACCAATTGAACACGTAGAACAATTAAAATTTGATTTAACAAAGAGATTATCTGAGATTGAAGATGGTGATAAAGTATTCATTATGGTTGATTCATTAGGATCATTAGCATCTAAAAAAGAAGTTGATGATGCTATTGATGAAAAGTCTGTTGCTGATATGTCACGCGCCAAAGCAATTCGGTCTTTATTAAGAATTGTTACTCCTGTTTTAACAATGAAAAATATACCAATGATTGTTATTAACCATGTATATAAAGAAATAGGTATGTTTCCAAAAACTGTTATTCCCGGTGGAACAGCAGTAACATATTCTGCTAATCAAATTTTTGTAATTACAAAAGCACAAGATAAAGAAGGAACAGAATTAAAAGGTTGGAATTTTACAATAACAATTGATAAATCAAGATTTGTTCGTGAAAAATCAAAATTCACATTTAATGTTAGATATGATACAGGTATTAATCTCTTTTCTGGTATATTCGACCTAGCGGTTGAACTTGGTGTTATTGAATCGCCAACTAAAGGTTTCTATACACTTGAAGGTGATGAAAAGAAATATCGACGTAAAGAACTTGAAGGTGATGAATCAGTTATGTCTAACATTGTTGAATCAGATAAATTTAAACAATTGGTTGAATCAAAATTTAAGTTATGAATAGCCTAAGGGATTTTGTTATAGTATATGATGAAGTTTATACTCCTGATGAATGTCAGGAGTTAATAGACTTATATGATAATAATCTTGATAAAACAGATTACTTTGAGAATGAGATATATAAGTTTAATCAGTTACAATTATTCAAAGCCGGTTTTAATCATCATGCTAATAAGTTTATGAAAACGGTTGAAATGTATGGTATTGATTATTTTGAACGTGTTAATCTAATTGACTTTATGCCAGATCATGATTTCGAAGAACCTAGAATAAAACGATATGATGGTGATGCTCAGTTTAGAACACATATTGATACAGTGGATAATATATCAGGTCGAAGATTTTTAATTGCTATTTTATATCTCAATGATAATGATGGTATGACTGTGATGGATATGCTTAATATTGGTGTAACACCAAAAGCTGGCACAATGCTAGTTTTTCCCGCCAATTGGATGTATCCTCATACTGGCTTGCCAACAAGCACAGAAAAGTATATACTAATGTCTAGTTTAATGTATGTTGATAGTGGAGAAAAATATATATGAGTAAGAAAGAAAAAAGTGATGGATCCTCAGCAAACTATTATTTGCTTCCCGATGAAGCAAATCAATTACAAGATTTAATTTCATATAAGAATATGAATGGTCAAATGGCTGAAATCTTTAGAGCAGTTTATCGCTATGGTCAAGTGGAGCATTCTGAAATGATTCGGGATGCTAAAAAGATCAAATTTTATATTGAAGCGGAAATTAAAAGACTGGAGAACTATGGTGAATAATTTTATTAGAGAAGAAATTGAATATCTTTTGGATAATAAAAAAGCATTAACTATTTGGTTTAAAAAGAAAGATGGTGAAGAACGTGAAATGAAATGTGTTCTTTCTCCGGATGTTATTGATGAATCTTATGAATATAAGAATTCAACCGCAAAGACATCGACTGATGTTAAATCTGTTTGGGATATTGAAAACAATGGTTGGCGTAGTTTTCGTTGGGATTCTTTAATTGGATATAAGGAAAATGTATAATGACGTTTGAAGTTGATTCTAGAGTTAAAGATCAATGGGAAGTTTGGATTAAACAAAATCCACCCGAAGAGATCGAAGATATAACCGATGAAGAACTTAAAGATGCATTGATTTCTGATCTATCACACGTATCCAAAATGTCCGTCGGTGAATATACCTTGTATCAAAAATATAAGGAACTTAAACGTAAATATCCGGGATCTTTAAAGACAAATTTATTTGGTAGTGAGTATTGCTTGGATAATCCAACGCAATCATTTGCAATTGAAAAGTCCAAGAGTAATATTTGGACACCAAATAATCCAAATGATTATATGAATTTGAAGCCCAAATTGATACTTACGGATGATTTTGTTGATCATGAATTAAAACTAAAGGGTTCTGAAATATGGAATACTATTAGAAACTTTACCAGTACTATGAAAAACAATAGTAATATTGGTCGCAATCTAAATTATTTAGTTATTGATGAAGTTACTGGTAAATATCTTGGAGTTATTTGTATTTCATCCGATTTTATGGATTTAACACCTAGGGATAATTGGATTGGTTGGAATAGAGAAATCAAAACACTGGAAGCACGTATTAACTATACTGCTATTGGTTCTACTATTGTTCCAACACAACCATTAGGTTATAATTATGTTGGTGGTAAACTATTAGCATTGTTATGTCTTGAAGATACAGTACAGAAAGATTGGAAGGAACGTTATGATGATGTATTAGTTGGTGTGACAACAACTAGTCTTTATGGTAAAACAAAGAATGGTGGTTTATCTCAATATGATAATCTAAAACATTGGAAGAAAATGGGTTATACCTCAGGTACGGTAGCATTTGAAACCGAGAGAGAAACACAATATATGATACGTCAATGGTTACATAAACATCATACATATAAATATTTTGAATGGTATGGTGCTACTAAATCGGATGGTAAACCATTCAAACGAGATCATAGAAATCGCTCTTACCATTTTACCTATAAAAAACTAGGAATAGATAAGGATTTGATTGCTTGTGATCATGCTAGAGGTATATACTTTTCTCCATTGTATAATAATACTAGAGAATTTTTAAGAAAGGAAATTGATGAATCGCAATTAGTTAAGTCATTTGACACATCTAATGAATATTTGGTTGAATTGTGGAAAACAAAATATGCTTCAAAGCGTATTAACAGTTTAATTAAAAATGACCGCGTTTCAGATGAAACCTTATTTTATGATGATCTAATATATATGAATACTTTTGAGGAAGTTAAAGAAAAATATATAAAAGATGTTGGAAGATAAATAAAAGTAAAACATCTAGAGGATTTATAAAAATGCTTAATTTCAAACAATATTTAACCGAAGCGGAACTACTTGCCGAAAAGTTAATTATGATTAATAATGGTAAGAAGTATGGACAAATCGTTTTTCTTGCCGGTGGTGCCGGCTCAGGTAAAGGATTTTCGCAGAATTTCTTTAACTCATCAGATTTTAAAATACGTGATGTTGATGAAATGAAACGTCTTTTTCTGAAGATAGAAAAAGAAAAGAACAAGTATCCGGAAATTAAAGGACTGGATTTAAGAAATCCTAATGATGTTTTTAAATTACATACTTGGGTTGAGAAGTATGGATTTGATGATAATTCTTTGAATATTATGGTTTCTCAGATGAAGAATCCTGAAACATTACCCAATATTGTTTTTGATGTAACAATGAAAAATATCAAAAAATACCATAAAATTATGGATGTTTTAATTCCAATGGGCTACAAGCCGGTAAATACACATTTAATTTGGGTTCTTTCTGATTATTCAGTTGCCGTAAAAGCAAATAAAGAGCGTTCAAGAATAGTTCCGGATGATATTTTATTACAGACTCATGTTGGCGCGCATGAAACAATGTGGGATATTGTAGGTAAAGGTAACATTCCAAATAATTTGGATGGTGGTATATATGTTATTCTTGCTGATCGTAGTGCCACTGTTCTTTACACCGACGATAAAGGCAAGATATTTACTGGTGGAAAATATGGAAGCGATAAAGGTAGAAAACCTGTAATTAAGGATTTCACATATATTACATATAAAAAGCCGGGAAAATCACCAGAAACAAGTGTTAAAATTAAGACAGAATTATATACTTGGGTTATAAATCGTGTTCCTTTGGTTGGTGATAAGGGCGTTTGGGGTGATGAATAAAAATAAACTTGACAAATGGTAAAAATATGTATAAAATGATAATATATGAGAGGTATTTAAATGATCCTGTCATAGAATATTACGATGATATTGAATCTATAAAAGAGAAATATAAAACATATAGTTATATTATTGATGAAAATGTTAAAAATTTGGAATCAGGAGATAGTGTAGAATTTATGTATGATTTTTATATTGATATGATCGTTGAAAAATTAAATTTTTGAAGAAAAGAGGTGATATTATGTTTACAACTGAAAAAATCGTTAAAATACTAAAGAAAGCAAAAACAGGTCGAACTGCGCCGGAACTGGCGGAAAAGGTTGGTTCTTCTCTGGATACGACTAGGAGAGCGATTACGCGACTCATGGGGCGTGGAGAAGTAACTTATTCAGAGTACTATAAAAAATGCTCTAAAACAGGTAAGGAACTAACATCATACGTGGTTATGTAAGTTATTGATTTAAAAGGGGATTTAATCCCCTTTTTTAATAAATTTTTTTTATGGGCATATAAAAAACTTTCATTAGATTAATAGGTTATAATTTCATATAATATACACATCTTGTTTAAATAACTAAGGAAATATTATGAGTACTACAATTTATATGGATCCATCTGTCACAAATCGCGGTGTTCCAAATGTTATGGGTGAGAAACTGGTTAAACCCACATTTAAGAAAAAGCCGAAGTTTGAATCTAAAAAACCTGATAATATATATTGGACTATAGGAAATATGTTTGATGATGATTATTTGAGTCTATTGGCTGTTAATATGTACAAAAAATATCCACTGGATACTAAGGTTAAAGTTGCTAAATTTATTCATGATGGTGAGCGTGTTTGTATTGCTAAATTTGGCGATGTTGAATACACTTCCGTTGGTGATAAGATTTTTATTGAAAAAAATAAAGGAGAATAATAATGACTGTATTGACATCTGTTGATCCACAGATTGATGTAATCCATTCTATGGATGACGATGATTTATTTTGTTTCGTTATTAATTCAGGTGAATTTGAGGGCGTGACATTCACATATCAGGATATTGATATTAAAGAGAATGAATCAGGTGAAGCCAATTTAGAATTTAATTATGTTATTTTGAATAATATGAATAATATCGAACTTAATGAAAACTTTGAAAACAAAGTTGGAAATTTTTTAATTGGTATTATGGAGAATTCTTTAAGAGAAAAAATAAAAGAGGAGTAAATAAAATATGTCAACAGAGGATACAAGAATAAAAATATCATCCGATGTTAGAAAAAAAAGAGCATTAGATTGGGCTGAAATTATTGATGCATTTAGAGTTGTTCCCAGAATACTATTAATAGTTTCTGGGATTTTTGTTTATTGGATTACGGATTGGTATATGAATCTACAAACAAGAGGCACAGCCGAATCAATTGTTACTGGATTAGTGGGTTTAATTATACCCGCCGTAATTGGTCTATATCAGAATAGTGGTAGAAAATATTAATTGACATCATTATTCTTTTTGTGATATTATATACAAATACTTATTTGTATAAGAGGAATTATGAACGAACAAATTATTTTAACCAACCTTATTAAATCTGAAGAATATGCAAGAAAAGTTATTCCCTTTCTAAACATAAGATACTTTGAAGATAAGTCCGAAAAACTTATCTTCAAGGCTATCATAAAGCATTATGAAAAGTATAATATCTTACCTACAAAAACAGAATTAAAACACTTCATTGATAATGAAGAAAACCTAACTGAGGATATGCACACCGATGCTATGGGTTATCTAAAATCATTGAACCAAAATGATGAACCCGATTTTAATTGGCTTGTTGATACTACAGAAAACTTCTGTCAAGAAAAAGCAATTTATAATGCTATTATGGAATCTATTTCAATTATCGATGGTTCCGACACCAAACGCACAAAACACGCTATACAAGATATTCTCAAGGATGCTTTATCAGTATCATTTGACCAACACGTTGGTCATGACTATTTTGAAGAGGCGCAAAAGCGTTATGAATACTATAGTATGGAAGAAGAAAAACTACCATTTTCTTTGGATATTTTTAATAAGATTACTAATGGTGGTATTCCAAATAAAACATTAAATGTCATACTTGCCACAACAAATGCCGGTAAATCATTAATGATGGTTGACTTTGCGGCTAATTATTTGTTACAAGGTAAAAATGTACTTTATATCACACTAGAAATGGCTGAAGAAAGAATTGCGGAACGTATTGATGCTAACCTTTTTAATACACCAGTAAATCAAGTTGAAAAGATGGAGAATGAAAAGTTTCTAAGAAAAATTGATAATATAAAATCAAAAACACATGGTCAATTAATCGTTAAAGAATTTCCGACATCATCCGCCCATGTTGGACATTTTAGAAATTTAGTTCAAGAGTTAAAACTAAAAAAGAACTTTACGCCGGATGTAATTTGCGTTGA
>Ga0208019_1000103_pt1 | contig 42470 bp, 56 predicted proteins | sample CB_VirMetaG_5_FD_184540 | JGI IMG/M metagenome (GOLD analysis project Ga0208019, IMG submission 184540) | Freshwater to marine saline gradient viral communities from Chesapeake Bay - CB_1508_1D Viral MetaG (SPAdes) (version 4) | ecosystem: Environmental > Aquatic > Marine > Coastal | place: USA... | reverse complement strand
TTTGTAACTCTTGAGCAATAAAACCATAATCTTTTTTGCCTTCAAAGCTACCATCTCTACGCGCCCAGTCAAACTTAACAGGTCTTAATCGTTTAATAAAATTAACACCATGCTCAAGATCTGTAATGTTTGTTTTATCTCTTTCATCAGAAAGACTACTAATACTTGTTACATTACATCTTAATGATGTAATAGATGAATTACCTAATGTAATTTGATTACTAACAATAAGTGCCGATGCCGCTGCTTGGTATCCTATTACTGTATTATTAGAACCAGTTCCTATTCCATCCGCTTCTGTTCCAATAAGTGTATTATATGCTCCATAATCTAAATCATTACCTGCTAGGTTGCCTACTACAGTATTACCAGTTCCAGAGAAGGAAAAAGCAACACAGTTAGCACCAATATATGTGCAACCACTAGCATAACGAGTAGATACTGCTGCTTGATGACCAAGAATTACATTGCCTGATGCCTCATATAAAAATGGAACAGCTCCATAACCCATTACAGAATTCTTCTGGTTAAAAGAAGCAAATGCACCTGATGCAATACCATGTCCAACATAAGTATTGTATTGACCAGTTTGATGACCTGAAGCTGTTTGATTTCCTATAAATACATTTAGCCTGCCGACATTGTTAGGTTTTCCGCCAGCTTTATAGCCAATAGCAATTATACCAGAAACACTATTTGCAAAGCCAATAGCATCTTTACCTATAATGACAGAATCTTTAACATCAAATCCAGTAGTAGCTGCTTTCTCACCAATAACAACACTATTATAAGTTTCGCCCTGTAAATACTTACCACATTGATAACCTATCCAAACATTACCAGAATTTTTGGTTTGACTATATGCATTATATGCAGCAGCTTGATAACCTATAGCAACAGTATTTGTATAGTATTCACCAGATTCAGCAACATTGCTACCAATGAAAACATTATAATCAGCAGTTCCTGCTTTGCGTAAACCTCTGTGTCCTATAACTGTATTGTTAGTATGACTTGTTATAAATCCAGAACATGCCTCTGATCCTATATAAATACCATTTGCAATACCTGCATTTAAGTTACAAGCTTTAGATCCAATAACAATAGCTTTGTTAGTGGTTGAGGAATAACCAAATAAGTTTGCATCTTTACCTGCTTGATAACCAATAAGAACGCAATCATCTGATGTTCTATAAGTATTATTACCGCCTTTGCCACCTTCAAAACCAATAATAACAGCACGCTGTGGTTCATATAATTCTGTTGCTGCTTCGCAACCTATAATGACATTTTTTCCTTCATTGCTGGCAAATCCAGTTGTGCCTGAACATACATTTTGGCCGATTAATACACCAGACAAAATTGTATTTCGGCCAAAAGCATTAGCTATTTTACCAGCTGCTGTGCCAATAACAACAGCACCACTTTGAGTAAGAGTGTCTTGATTTGCACCATATTGTGTTATACCTGTTTCAGTAATACCACTTAAAGTAGAGCCTGCAGAAATAGTAGTAAAACTTAATTTACCTGCACCGTCAGTCATTAACACATCACCAGATGTGCTATCACCACTAGGTAATCTAAATGTAGTATTACTACCATTTAATGTTGTTGGTGCTCTAAATGCAACATAGTTTGCACTGTTCCCTTGGTAAAATCTAACTTCAGTACTATCACCATCTGCATTATCTTTAAATTGTAATAAACTAGACAATCCTGTAATAGTCGTAGTTTTTTTAAGGGTGCTGCCTCCATTTGAAGTTAAATTAGTTCCAATAGTTGCAATATTAAAATTACCAGTCTGACCTGTAATAGTAGTACCTGAAATAGTAGTGCCTTTAGCTAAAACAAAATTACCTGTTCCAATGTTGCCTGTATCGCCAGTAATAGTTGTTCCACTTAAACCAACTGCATTTAAGTAATTTGTCGCATTACTGTAATATAAATTACTAGTTGAATAAGCAAGTCCACTTCCTGTTGCATTTGCTTTTAAAACAACATAATTAGTTCCTTCTTCTAAATTAAGTGTTGAATTAATACCTGTTGAATAAACCTGTTCATCACCAGCAGATGCCCAACTTAAAGTTCCAGCTGCATCACTAACTAATGCATAACCAGAAACAGTTGCATCTGCATCAGGCAACGTCCAAGTTACATTGCTAGTGATACCACTTGCAGCTTTAAGTGCAACATAATTTGTATTATTTGCTTCATAAAAACGAAGCGCTCTAGTGCCACTACCTTCCTCTAATGGATAACCTTTTAAATCAGTTGTTGCATTACCTGTATGTGTAACATTACCAGTAACTAATAATGAACCACCAGTTACAGAAGTTGCAACTAAACTATTGCCAGAGATAGCACCACCAGAAATACTAGTAACGCCGATAATATCTGCACCTGTAATGCTTGTAAATCTACCAGTATCGCCAGTAATAACGCTACCGCTAATTGTACCTGTAACGGTTAAACTACCACCCGTAATTAAATTACCAGAAATACTGGTTGTACCTCTAATGTCAACACCAGAAATGGTTTGACCAGAAATTAAAGTTGTTCCATAAATATTTGCACCAGTAATGTTTGTAAAGTCTCCGGTACCTCCTTGGACAGTAATACCAGAAATGACACCGCCTGTAGAATAAACACCTGAACCAAAAACACCTGAACCAGTTACAAAAATATCTTCAACAAAATATGCATCACCAGTAACAGTTAAACGTTCTTTTGTAATGCCAGTTACAAAAGTAGCTGTATTGGCATTTAATACATCAAAATTACCAGTCTGACCTGTAATAGTAGTACCAGAAATAGTACCAGTAGACGTATGACCACCAACGTTTAATACATCAAAATTACCAGTCTGACCAGTAATTGTTGTTCCTGATAATAAAGTTAAAACATTAACTTCAACACCCGTAATATAGGTAAAATCACCAGTAGAAACCGCTAACCCACTAAAATTACCTGAAGGAGCAACAACAGTTTGAAACTCTCCAGTTACACCTGAAATAGTTCCTGAAATAGTAAGATTGCTTGCGCTTGCATCAAGCAAACCAGAAACATTTAAAGTAACTTCACTGGCGCCACTAGAATAAATAATTTGATCAACTTTTACTTTACCGAATGCCATGTCTCTGTTTTATTTTCAATTATAATCGCCTTAAATCTATTTATAATGTCAACCAAGTTGAACCGGTAGGTACTGTAACAGTAACTCCGGTTGCTATTTCTAAAGGTGTAATAGATAAAGCGTTGTAACCACTTTCAACAGTTTGGTCAATATCATACACAGCTTTTGTTTCAAGCATTGCACCTCTAACATTCCTATCTGTTCTTAATCCAGAGGCGCCTGAAATATAACCACTGGAAAGAATATTACCTGTTGATGTGGTGACAAAGTTAGCAACAGTAAAGTTACCCGTTATAGCGGTAACTGTTACTGATTCAATTAAAGTGCCACCAGTAATATAATCTCCAGAAATTCGATCTGTAAAAATGCCAGTAGAGCCTGAAATAAAATGAATGCTGCCTGTGCTACCAGTAATAGTGGTGCCGCTTAATAAATCAGTAACAACCCTAGTAGTACCTGTAATTCTGCTTACCGTTAAATCTTGACCAACAATATTTTCGCCAGATAGGGTATCTGTAAAAGTACCCGATGTACCACTTACAGTTGTAAAATTACCTGTTTCAACATTAAGAGTTGAAAAGCCAATCGTGTTACCAGTTAAATTATCAAATAAACCTGTTGTACCTGTAATAGTGGTACCTTTTACAGTTGTTCCAGTAATTGTGGTGCCTGTAATTGAACCTGCTGTAATAAATGCAAAGTTACCAGTAGTACCAGTAATTGTGGTCCCTGTAATAGAAGTAGCTGTAAAACTACTAATAGTTGCTACTGTAAACTGTCCAGTTTGACCTGTAATAGTGACGCCAGAAATTTTTGTTGTGGCGTTTAATCCTGAAACAGTAACAATTTGAAAGTTACCAGTTGTTCCAGTAATTGTGGTTCCGGTTATATTTGTACTTGTAAGGTTTGAAAATTTACCTGTTTCACCTGTAATAGTTACACCAGTAATACTTGTTCCTGTTAATGATGTAAATTTACCTGTAACTCCGGTAATTGTGGTGCCAGTAATATTATTTGCATTAATATTTTCACCTGTTATTAAAGTCGAACCAGTAATAGTATTTGCAGTGATATCACCGAAAGTACCTGTAATACCTGAAATGGTAACACCACTTACGCGACCTGAAACGTTTATATTTTGTTGGAAAAATCCCGTGCCTGTAAGCGTTAAATTCCCACCAATTTCAACATTACCAGTTGTTGAAATACTAGGAATATTTACTTGATCTGTAAAAGTACCTGTTAAAGCTGTTAAAGAAGTAAATTGTCCAGTAATACCAGTAATTGTTTGACCACTTACTCTAGTGGTAAAAACTCCTGAAACTGCTTGCTGTGTAGAAAATAAACCTGTATTGCCAGTAATTGTTTTTCCACTTAATTTTGTGGTAAATATTCCTGTTTCACCTGTAATTTCATTAAAATTTCCTGTTGAACCTTTAATTGTTAATCCAGATATTTGCGTAGAACCTGTAATAAATTGACTTGTTAAAGAAACAAAATTACCAGTTGTTCCACTAAAATTAATAAATTTACCTGTCTGCCCAGTAATACTGGTGCCAGTTAAAGAAATAAACGTTCCAGTAGTTCCTGTAATTGTTGCACCTTTTATTGTTATTCCTGTAATTGTGTTACCTGTAATATTGGTTCCACTAATATTTGAAAACTTACCTGTTGTTCCAGTAATTGTTGTTCCAGTAATATTTGTTGCTGTAAAGTTTGTAAACTTACCGGTTTCACCTGTAATAGTTGTACCAGATAACGTACCAGTTGTGTTAATTTGTGCGCCAGTAATGATGGCGCCGCTAACAGTATTGAATAAACCACTTGAACCAATGAATTTTTGACCTGTAATTTCTGTGAATTTACCTGTAGATCCTGTTACGGTACCACCTGTAACAACATTAAAACCTGCAGATGTTCCAGTAATTGTGGTACAGATAATTTGTGTGATATTTCCAGTTGTAATATTAGCGTTGGTACCTCTTAAATCAGAACCAGTAATTGTATTGCCACTCAGTAAATTTCTAAACTCTCCAGTGCCGGTGCAAATTAATTGGTTAAATGTTCCAGTGCCTGATATATTAACGTTTAACGGCGCAAAAGTTCCACCAATAGAAAGATCATTATCTACAGTTAAACTACCAGCAATCGTGCCGCCTGTTAACTGTAGATAATAAACATTATAATATTCCCGAGAAGATAGAAAAGTAAATTTTCTATTTTTTAACCCAGGATCTACTTCGGAAACATCAACAACAGTATATAAATCGCCATCTGCAATATCTGCACCGGCAATTGCTGATAATTCCGAAATCTTTCTATCTGCCACTTAACATATTTAATACCTATTTGTAATTATAATTCCACTGTATCTGAGTTATTTTTTCATTTTTATTTCAATACTAGGTAAAATATTAGATACTGCATGCCATCCAGCTTGCAGCCCTGAAACCAAAAGACAAGAAAGAACAAACATCAAAAGAATTTCTGCAACTGTAAGACTTCTTTTTTGATTGCCTTGTAAATTTGGCATTAAATTTCTTTGCTGTGGCACTACAGGAGTCATTTGTTGTTGCTGTTGAATTTCAGTTCTTCTTTGCAAAACCTGTTGAATGGCTAGTTCTCTAGCTTGTTTTTTCATTTCTTCCAGATCTTCTGGATTAAATTGAGGAATTTGAACAGAGGGCTCAACTTGATTTTCCATTTTTAGCTAGAATTTTTTATAGACTAGCAATAAATAACTGCTATTGCATTATGAATGGATTTTATAAAGTCATGAAAGATGTCGTACACGAATTAAGAGGAATAAAAAACGTCCTTAATTCTATGTGGTATGACAAGCATCCTGATAAAAATTCATCTTCTTTGTGTCCAGACGCTTATGCTGATGAATATATTTCAACAGAAGAATGTGGTCGTAGGTTAAATGTATCTGATCAAACAATTAGAAATTGGATAGCAATAGGGAAAAACAAACCAGACAATGGTTGGAAAGAAGGTATTCATTATATCAATATTGTTCCCGACAGTGGGCGTAAAGCAATTATTAGAATCCCCTGGAACCAGTTAATTCAATCTTTTATAAAAAATAAAAAAATTGAACCTGAAGATTTTTATAAACAAAAACCTTTATATAAAACTTCTCATCCAACTGAAATTTAAAATGTCAAATCGTTTTGATGATATAGATTTAAAATCTATTTCACTTGAAAATTTTAATTTGCTTTTACCTCCTTCTTTAGTTAAGCAAGTATCTTTTTTTCTTCCTCCAAATGGTTCTTTTGATTCTGATTGTTTAAAACGATATTTACAAAATATTAAAGAATATGAACAAGAAGAAGAAGGCTTTCAAATGACATTAGCAAATAGACTGCGCACCGCATTTAAAGATATGAAACCAGATACAATTTGTGGTAAATTTCCGTCCGCAGAATTACCTCTAAAGCGAAGGTTAAGATGTGTTGCTGAATATTTAATACGGTCTGGTGAATTTGATAAACTTAAAGATGAAGATGGAAAATTAATTAAAAAACGAGGCAACCTTGGCAAATTAGTTGTAATCTACAAACCACTTCCAAAACTATTAGAATCTTTATCAAAACAGGGTCTAATAAAAAAATGAACAGAAGAGAAAAATTAATTCGTAGTGTTCTTGGAAAAAACATTGATCAAGAAAAAGTAAAAATGTTAGATACAACCGTAAGGTTTATCTTGGGTGACATGGGTAAAGAATACTTTAAATTTTGGCAAGTTGAAGGCCCTGGTGTCATGTGCTTTCAACCTGACTCAGATAGAGTTATGTTTTATTTAACTCTTGAAGAAATTCATTCAGCTCAAGAAAAATCTGAGAATAACAATGATGGTGATCTGGCAGAAACTTTTAGAAGAATTCTAGAAGCTGCTCAAAAAATTAATCCAGAAGAAAAAGCTGGTTATATTATTAATGACAGTGAAGGCATTCGTTATTTTGAAGTAGATTACGAAAAAGAGAAAAAGTAATGTCAATTCCAAATATTAAAAAGGGTTTGAATGAAGACCGAGAATATATTACAAATTATGATTTAACTGCAGCTGCACATGAATTACTAGGAGGTATTGAGCTAGATGTTGCTAGCTCTAAAGTAGCCAATGAGTATGTTCAAGCAGAAAATTATTTTACCCCTTCAGAAGATGGTTTAAATATAAAAGATTGGTATGGGCGTGTTTATTTATTTCCCCCTTCCGGTGCTTATTTTTGGAATAAAAAAGAAGAACGTTGGAAGATGACTAGAGCATCTTCTCCTTCTTTGACTTCTTCTCATGCTGTATGGTTTCGTAAATTGTATAAATCTTGGTGGAATAACGACATTGAACAAGGTTTATATTTTACAAACTGTCCTGACATGATTAGATATGAACAAAAAATTTTTGATTTTCCAGTTTGTATTTTAAGAACAGCTCCTACTTTAATTAAAAATACCAGTCAAGGAATTACCACGCAACGTACATGCACTTCTCTTTTGGTTTATTTGCAACCAAAGGGGGATCCTACTTTTTTTACAGAAAGATTTATTGAAATTTATTCGCCAAAGGGGCGAATAATTGTTTAATCTGGTTATATCAAAATTCAAATTTATGTCTGTATTGTCAGATTGGGAAATCAAAGAACTCGCTCAACAGCAAAATATGATTTCTCCTTTTATTGATTATTCATGTAAGGAAAAAAATGGCAAACGTATTCTTAGCTATGGTCTTGGTTCTTATGGCTATGATATCCGTCTATCTCCTAGCCAATGTTTAATTTTTGGTGGCACCCAAAGGGGGGATTGTGATCCAAAAAACTTTGATTCGGAAGATATTTTAAAGCCAGCCGAATTACTGGAAGATGAAAATGGTCAATATTTTATTTTGCCTCCGTATGGTTATTGTCTTGGTGTTGCTCAAGAACATTTAAAACTTCCAAGAAATGTGACTGTAGTTGCGGTTGGCAAATCAACTTATGCTCGTTCTGGTATTCTTGTTAATATCACACCGGCAGAAGCTGGTTGGGAAGGTTATCTTACTTTAGAAATTAGCAATTGCACTGGCCTTTTTAATCGCATTTATGCAGATGAAGGTATTACTCAATTAATATTTCACCGGGGCAAACCTTGCGCTACTAGCTATCAAGATCGAAAGGGCAAGTATCAAAGCCAAAAAAAGGAAGTAGTTTTTTCCAAAGTTTAACCAAACGGTTTACCAGAGAATCGTTTTGGTTTTTCTGCGTAATTAGTTCCGCCTCCACGACCAAAACGATCTCCCTCAAAGTAACCTGGCACATCTCCACCAGGTCCTAACGGGTAATCTATTTCTGCTTTCTGTCTATATTTATTTGCTGATTTAACAGCTTTCATAAATTTAGAAACTTGTTCTTGTTTTGAATTAATTGGACTAACAATACTTGCATCTTTTTGATCCAAACGTCTTAAGTCTGTATCGTAAATACGTTCTGGATTTAAATCTGTTACTTCGCTGCCTGAGCTAGCAGAATCTTTTAGTGGATCGTAATTTAAATTAAACAAGGTTCTTATCTGATTTTGCCATAGTATTATTGTAAGAGGAATAAATCAAACTAAAAATGTTAATGAACGCTGCAGGTTTTTTAGATAGTTTTGTACAAGATGAAATTGCTTGTCGTTGTTTGACTGAAGAAGATTTTGGTCAACCTCTTGAAAATGCAGATAACGATGTACCTTTGTATGATATGTACAATCGTGGTCTTTCAGCATGCGAAACAGGGATGGAGAGAAAAAACTTGGCTTTGGAGGGAATGAAGAGACCGGGGAAAACTGGTTACATTCCGTCAGTAGAGGAAGCTCACCTGTATCCAGGGACATTGCCGATGGCGAGCGAGAGGATCGGCATGGACTTACCACCTGCGGAGCTGACGCTAGAGGGCCTGAGATCCCTTCAGCGCCGTGGTTTAGCGAATTAAACGAGCCTCCAATGGTTGTAACTCTTTCTGGCGTTATGCCAGAACTTGTTGATATGGTTAATCATCCCCCACATTATTTGGGAGATGGTGTTGAATGCATCCAAGCAATCGAAGCACAGTTAACCAAAGAAGAATATAGAGGATACCTAAAAGGTAACGTCGCAAAATATTTGTGGAGAGAAAAACAAAAAGGGGGTACTGAGTCTTTGAAGAAAGCACAATGGTACTTGTCGCGACTTCTTAATTTTTAATCAATTTTTTAAAACCTTTTAAAAAGGTTTTATTAATCTCTTTGTCTCCAATCATCTGTTTTTTCTTGGCTAAACCAATCGACAATATCATCTGCGCTCTTAAAACCTGTTCTGTGATTACTTGGGTCAGGATCACCCAGGTCTAAATCGTTGAGCAAACTATCTAAACTGTTTGTTTCAATTTCTGGATTACAAGCAACTCTTCTAGCTTTTCTTAAAAGCTCTGCAGCAGATCGATTTGCTTTTGCTAATTTTTCAGCCCAAATAACATCGGTTAATTGAACTTCTTGTTGTTTTGCAATACGGTTGCAAATAAATTGCAACCGTAAACGATATTCTGTTGAAAGCATTTTGTTTCTCTAGTTAAATAATTTTATTAAACAGATTCAAAAGGATCTTCTTCGTCGTCTTCAGGCATTGCACAAGCAGCTAGCTCGGCTAATTCAAGATCAGTTGGAACATCAAAATCAATTTCAATGTTTTCACTATCCATAATTTCTTTAATTGCTTGCCATTCTAACAATCTTTGATAATAAAGATTTAAAAGAGCGCTATGCAATTCTTCCCAAGTCATATCTTGAGCTTGGATTTCTGCTTTACGCATAGAAAATTGAAGCTCTAATGGAATCGTAAATTCCTGGGGCTCTGGGATGCTATCCATTAGATTCCTTTTTTTCTTTTCGTATTCTAATCTAACCAAAAGCCTTTGTTTACATCAAATTCATTTCCAAAATCTGCGAGGATCTGAGGATTAATATGTTCTTCTAGCGTTCTGATCGCACGTATCTGATTTGGTGTAGCTGCATAATTCCGAAAAGCATGCAAAAGAATTTCAGTTGAACCCCAGGGGGATTCATTAATTTCTTGAAAAAACAAATGAATTTCTTCTCTTCTTCTATCTACTAAATTTCCAATAACATTATGTTCACAGTCAAAAATCCAACGAGAAAATTGATCAGCGACTTCTGACCAGTTCTCATTTTCAATGTATTCAGGAAGATTCGTAAAAATAAAAGCGGACCAACCAATTGAATGAATGAAAGAAATTAAAGCTTCTTTCATTGAATTATCTAAATGTAAGTTTAATTTATTTAAATCATCTTCTATTAAATTAATTTCATCTTTGACATACTCTAATGCCTTTTTTTTAGTGCAACAGTGTTCTTTACATACAGGTTGTCCATCTGGATAGTACTGAGTTCCATAGCCAATAGTAAAAGGCGCATCCCCAGTGCATACATCGGGATACGCCTTTTCGTTGAACCCTTCATATTTACAGATTAACTGTATTGCTTTTGAAAAGTTCAAAGTACTACTGGTAAATCATTACCAATAATATAACAATTTATTTGCCTTGGCCACGTAATTTCTTTCTTCCGTGGTTGGATTTTGAATGTTTGCCTTGTCCTTGTTTAGTTTTTTTAGGAGATCCTTGTATGTAATTGCCGCCTTTTCTCATTGGTCCCTCAAGATCATTTCACATAACATACTAAATAAAAACGTTTTTAACCGCAAGTAGTCTTCCTGTTGTTGAACTGGTCTTCCCGGATAGCCAGGCCAATTTTCAATTGCATCACAAACTGCATCGTATAGATTTCTAACATCAGTAGTTTCAAATTCACATTGAATTACCATTTAACTTTATGCGACCAATAACGTGCAGAAAATTTATCAGGGTTTGCGTCCTGTGCATCATGTCTAGCATAATATGATTTCTTTCTGGCTTTATCTTTTTCAGTGGTAGGGTTCTTGCCAGCTCCTTCTACGCCCTGTTGTCCAAACCGTACAATTTTTTCTTTGCCATCTTTACATGCTTTTACTACATGTGATTTAGTAGCATGTCCCGGAGTTTTTCTAGGCTTATTGCAAGCCATTTCATCTTTAGCTAGTTTTGCAGCTTTAACAGCTTTTTTTTGTTTATCTGACATTTGGTTTAATAAAAGAAGTAAACTCGCTCAAGAAACTTTTGGCACTGTCTGATTTTTCATTGTCATCATCACTTGTACCAAATAAATCAAAGAAACCAGAATCTTCTTTTTTAGAAGAAGAACTGTCATAATCCTCTTCTTCATCAACAGGAAACAATGTTTGAAATGTTCCCAATGCAGTAAAAGGATCTTCCATTTCTTCTGATCCAAAGGCAAATTGAAAACCTTTTGGATCACTAATGGTTGCTATTAATTCTAAGTCCTCTCTATTTTCATCTGGCGCAAATGTTTCATAAAATTCAGTTTCAGATCCTTGATAACCTGCGTCTTGAAAAAATTTATAAAGTTGTGTATCTGCTATACCTCCAGTTTCCTTATAATCTTCTGGTCGTTGAATATAAGTAATACCTAATACTTCTTGCGTTGGTTCTTTTCTTCTTTCATTTAAATATTTGATTTGTTCTCTAATTACTTGAGCCGTACCTGTTCTAATATTTTGAATAATGTATTCTTTTAATTCTTCGAGGGTTCCTTTAAACCCTTCTAAGCCAACTTCTTTAAGTGCTTTTTCGTACTCTTCTATATTAGCTGGGTCTAAACCAATTAAAAATTCATCAGCAAATTCTTCAGGTGTTAAGAAACGGCCAAAAACACTATTGACTTGTGTGGCTCTATTTGTTAATACAGTAGTTAATTTTCCATCTAAAAATTCTTGAATGCTTTGCGCATTAAAATAATCTTCTGCTGGGTCAAAATTATAACCATCTTTTTTATATCCTAAAAGATCAAAATGTAACTTTGCAAAGTGTTCAGGATTATTAAGATCATACCCGTATCGATACGCTTGTTGTGCCCAGGTGCCATAGTCTGGTTCTCCTGGAGCGTTTTTATTTACTAATTGATTAGGATTAAGCTTTGCTTCTTCCCAATCTCTAGTAACAATTTCCGCTTGATTTAAATATTTTTCAGGAGGGTTATTGACATCAATAGCACTAGATCCTCTTTTTTTTATTGTGTCAATAGGATTCATATAATATTCATAATCAAATGATCTTTCCTTGCCTAACGTTGGATTAATTACTTCTTTTAGATATTTTTCTGAAGCAGCTCTACCAGCATCTCTAATTGCGCTTGCAAAATCTTCTGTTTGAAATGGATTTTTTTCTTTTTGTCTTACATCCATATATTCAACAAACTCATCCATAGATCGAGAAGTATCGAATCTTGGTTTTAAATAATCTTCTAAAAATGAACGCAAAAACCTACCATTAATTGTTTGTTCTTCATTATTAATAGTTACAACAAAAGCATCTTCGCCTGATTCTTCCTGTAAAACTTTATCTAGTTCATCAATATCATCGTTATGTATTTGAATTAATTCTTCAACTTTTTTTAAATTATCTGCAACTACTCTTGAATCTTGTTCAACATTTTGAATAAGTTCTTTTATTTCATTGAAATAAGAACCATCGTCATCAGATTGAGTTTGTAAATAATTATTTAATTCTTCTGTACTTTCAAAACCAGCTTCTTTTAAAAATCTTTCATCATAAGTTCCGATTGTTTCTATACTTGTCTCACCAGTTTCTGGATCAGTTGTTTCCACTTCTTCTTTAGAATACATGTCAAAAAGTGGATATAAATTTTTTGTTTTTGTATAAGCTTCTAAAATTTCTTTACCTTTTTCTAGCGGTTCAAATTGATCAATATTATCAAGATAATACTGAGCATTGTAATTTCTAGATAAATTATTTTCAAACCAATCTTCCCAGTTGTATGTAACGCTGTTATTAATTCCAACTAGCTCTTTAACATTCTTTTCTAAATCTGTTCTGTATTTAGATGCATTGCTACTGGTTAAAGGAAGTAAACCTCCTAGTCCTGTGTCATTTAACAGTGAGTCAGTAATTGTAGAAGCAGCATTAAAAACTTCATTAAAGCTACCAAAGCCTTTTAAAAAGGCTAAATTAGTTTCTTCTGCTCTTTGTCTTTGTATTTCTTCTAATGTTTTTGACAAAGCATCTTCTGTTAATGCGCCAAATTTTCTAATTTCTTTTCTACTTTCGTCACTAATAAAAGTGTTAATTATTTCTTCTGCATCTGTTGTTCTTAACTCATTTTCTAAAGTTTCATCTTCTGTTTTTAAATCATTTAATATTTGTCTTGTTGTTTGTCCTAATTGACTTTCAGAATCTAAAGATGCTAAACGAAGTAAATTTAAAAAATGAACAGGTTTATCGGCATTTAATTCATAAAGAGGAATACCATCCTCCCATGTATATTGATCTCTTAACGCATTCCAATTTTCATCAGTTCCACTGGTAGCTAAATTAAATTGATTTCTTAATTGATCATAAACTTGACCTTCTCTATTTAAAAGTTCTTTTATTAAATTTTCTTCATCGTTTTGACCCACACCCAAGGAAAGGTTTCTTGCATTTTGTATATCGCTATCTGTTACAAAATCAATTCCTTTTCCTTCCATCTGAGCTGGTTTAACAAACTCACCTAGTTCATTTTTTTGCCCATACTCTAAAATGTTGTATACAGGATTTCCTCTAACATTTTCTCCGGCGTTAGATCTAATCCTGTAATCATTACGATAAAAATTAGTTGGATTATATTTTTCGCTAGGATTAGCTGCTCTTTGAGTTGTATCTTCTACTCCGTATAAATACAACATGTCAACATCATCTGTGTTGACAATTTGTTGCCATTGTTGTTTTGGTCCGTTTTCTAAATTTTGAAACGCTTCTTGATCTCCATAGTAATCACTATTAAATTTATCTCTTTCATCTCCCAGTCTTTCATAAGGCGTTTCTTGATAAAGTTCTTTTGAAGTTTCTGGTGGAGTTAAATCAGCAGATATATAGAACTCTCTAAAAGCATTTTCTAAACCTCTTGGATCACTAATGCCTGCTGTTTGTAATGCATTTAATAAATTATCTCGATGAACTGTATAGTTTCCGCTAAATCCACTATCATTTTTATCTAAAACTGCTTGAGCAGCTGCTTGTGCTACAGCATCAACACCTTGTTGAATTTTAACTTTTATATTGTAATCTGCAAGGGCTGCGTCATATGTTCCTTTTGCTGTGTTATATGCTTTGTCTGCTTTATCAAAATCCGTTTTAGCTGACTTAGCTGAAGAAGCTAAATTAGTATTAACAGCTGTTGCTTTGTCGCTAGGACCCTGAGGACCATAGTATGTTCCATTAGAATATGCAGCACCAATTTCTCTATTACCCCCTGGTATACTACCTCCCCTTTGAGTGTATTGAATACCTCCGTCTTTTACTTGATTGTTTGTGGGCAGATAAGCTTTTACTGTATAGTCAGCAGCAACAGGTGCAACAGGTGCTTGCCCTGGATGTACTGCAGGAGTATTAGTAGCAACTAAAGGTACATTAACTACAGCGCCATTAGCTAAAGTAACAGGATACTGTGCATTTTTTTGAAACCTAATAAAAGCTGTTGGATATTCTGTTTCTTGATTATCTAAAGTTGTTCCTTGTGTTCCTGTAGATGTTGGATAAAAATTTTCAGTTGGAGTATCAATTCCTGTGTATTGATTTTCTGCGGTTATAGCAACTTGTGAATTTAAATCAACATTTTGTGTTTGTGCATTTTGTTGCTCTAATTCTTTTAAACCTTGTTCTATAGCTTGTTCAGTTGTTAAAGTACCTCCTTGTGAAATTGTTGGCTGAACAGATACATTGGGAATATTTTGCACAGGAATCCCTGCTGTCATCCCTGGAGCAAAAATAATAATAGGACCTGTCATTTATTTACGCAGCTTCTGGATCTGGTGATAATGTATTTATATTATAAATTGGAAGTTCACAACAAATATATTCAAGCTCTGTCCAGGCTTTGATTCTTTCTAGTTTTTCTAAACAAAAATATGTTTGTTGTTTATACCAGGTTTCCATATCTGTGCTGCCTTTATTGCTGTTACAACGTTGACAAGAAGGTAACAAATTATTTCTATTACTTGAACCGGATTTAAATCTAGGTACAATATGATCCAATGATGTCGCTGGTTTATTACAGTAACCACAGCGGTAGTCCCAAGCTTCGTAAATTGATTGTCGATATCGTTTTTTTGCTAACCGAGGAGTGACTTCAATGAGCAGGGAGAGGGGTTCCTTCTCGTCATTGAACATCTCTTCAGTTGCGGTTACTTTATTTTAAGATTCCTAAATTCGTATAAAAATAAGAAATGTTTATTAAAACCATTAATAAGTTTGTTTTTCTATGTACTTTAAATATGCAAGCCAAATTCTTCCATGGCAAAAACATCTGACTCAACCGGATGGGTTTCAATCAACAAAGCAGAGGAGATGCTTGGCTTAGACCGCAAGACTCTTTTCCGTTTTCGTGACAATGGCACCCTTAAGCTTGGTACCCATTTTACAGCATTTCCTGGGAAAACCTGGTCGCGGGACAGCTATTACTGGAACGTCAACGCCGTCCAGAAACATTTACAAAAGCAGATTCATTTTCAAGCTGCTTCTGTGGATGACGAAATGATTGCTGCGTAGTATTAAGGTAATATTGTTTTCTTATTTTATAAGCCAATAATAAATCTGTAATGTTTAACTCAATTCGCTGATTAGCCATTTCTTGATATAAGTTATAACACAATGTTTTAATACGGCCCCATAATCTTTGGGGTCGTTTTTCTTTTAAATTAAATAAAATTACCCACTGTGGATGCAGTGGGTAAATAGGACGTTTTTTATTTTTGATAAAAATACTATTATCAGGACCCCATTTAAAGTCCCATAGCTTATCTGGTTTAACGCCATAAGTGGCAATCATGCCATAAAGCCATGCAACATTTTTTAATTTACTAAAAGAAAGCAGTTTAAAATAATCATTTACAATTCGTTGATCGGTAGGAGGTGTAAGTTCCATAGGTCTTTAATCGGTATTAACCATACTGTATACACTGGTCAAACCATCGCCACAGAACCATTAGTATTGCTTTGGTATCTGAGCTTATTATTAGTATACACTAATTAATTAAACTCCACTCGCAAAGGCTGCCCAACAGGCTCCTACAGCCTCTATGGTTGATGTTTCACCGCTCTCATAAGGTAAATTAACAACATCACCAGCGTGGTATACAGTTGGCGTACCACTGGCTTTAATAGTACTAAATCCGTATTTACGAATATTAATTTGTTCTTCTGAAAGAACAAAAACACCATCAACAATATCACCAAAGTCAGCCATTATGTTCCAGGTCTTCCACCTTCATATGGAGTGTATTCTTTACCATTTTTATCATACATTCTAAAGCTCGACATTTGAACAAAGTCACTTGGTATATTAAATAGTTTCTGTGCCATTGGCATCATCATTGGAGCACCACAGTTATAAGGTGGTACATCCATTTTAGATAAACCATTTTTTGCAATTTCATATTCAGCTTTTTGATTATCTTTATTAGTTTGTTCTACCAGCTTTTGCTCCCATTCTGTTAAACCTTCTGCTGTTCCAACCGGAAAATCTGATGGCTCTGGTGGAAATACTTTTTCAGCAAATTTCATTGCATATATATGTTTGCAATATCGAATTTCATCCAATAAAGGAGTCCAAAAGTCTGTAATTGAAGTTATGTTATAAGATCCATCTGGATTTCTTGAACTGTCATAATCGTTATAGCTGGGCATACCTTCTGACTTTGCACCTTCAATAGAAGGTAAAGGAGTACTTCTTGTGTATACACCACCAAAATCTCTAAACATGCCAGGGCGATCTCTTAACGCACCTCGTTGTGTATCACTGGTTGGAGTAACCTGAGGCGGTATTTCGTATTCAGCAGATGGAGCAACCACTTCCATTGCTCTATCTTCATTTCCTTTTGACATTGCTCGATCATCAGGAATTGGATTTCCAAAACGATCTAATTGTGGGCGCACCGTAGGTATAGGGCCAACACCAGTAACAACTTCACCTTTATACATTCTTTCAAAACGACCTGGTTTTACGGTTGATGCTTTGGTACGTGGAAAAATTTTATTATTACTTGTGCTTCCAAGTTGGGAAATATAAGCATAATCTCTTCTTGTAAAGTCTTGACATGAACAACAATATCTTGTCCCAGTCATCATAAATCGACCTAGTTGAGGACTTGTTCTTGCTGGTGTGACAAAAACAGCGTCCGTGGTTGATTCAACTGAACCTTGTTTTTGTAATTTAATTATTCCAGTTGCTTCTTGCGTTTCTACAACAACAGCTTGAATATACCCATATCTTTTTTGTGTTGTTGGATCAATTGTTTCTGAAGTAATTGGAGCACCACCATCAACAACTATTCTGGTTTCAAATATTTCACCATTCATTGGATAAAGGGGTGGTCTACCAGGTCCCGTGAAAACATATAAAGGGGCTGGTAAAGGATTAAAAATACTCCAGTTTCCTGCTAATTTAACATACCAATAATCTTCGTCTTCTGTTACTGATAATATTGATGCTTTAGTTCCTAAGCCATCATTAATGTTATCTAAACGTAAACTTCCGCCTAGTCTTACACCGGCCCAATGCATGCCAAGTTCTTTGTTTTTAGTTGGAAAACCTTGAAAAACACCTGGTATTCTTGGTTGTTGGCCAGTAGTTGGAACAGTGCCTACAGGAACAATATAATCAAACGGATAACTATAGACTTGCCCTATAGAACTATTTGAATAAATTTCAAAACCTCTCCTCCAACGCGACCAGGCTGATTCTCTATTGGAAGTATAAATTGAATCAGGAACTGAGCCTTTAGAAAACTCAGTCCTAATTGGAGTTATGCCCTTAGGTTCAGTACTTTTTGATTTAACAAATGAATTAAAAGAACCGAAAGAGTTTCCGTTCTTTTTTCCCATGATTAGAAGAAACCGCCTTGAGCAAAAACGTGAACACCTGGCGTGTAACCAGAGGCATGGGGGCCATTGGGTACAACGCCAACGTAAATACGATCTCCTCGTTCTAAATAAATACCTTTATTTCTTAAAGGTGATCCACCGGCTAAACTTGCGCTGTCTCCTGCATTAGGCATTGGATAAGCAATATCAGGCATTACATCATTACAATCAACTTGTTGAGTGTTAAGAGGAATAGTTTTTGAAAAAAGAATTTTATAATCACCACTTGCAGGAATGGGAGTGGTAGTACCACGAGTGTGGTAAAACACAAAGGTTACAGGATCTTGTTGGCCAAAGGCAACACCAGTATATGTAAAACCACCTGATAAACCACTAGGATCACCACCTGTAATATGCAATGCAGTATTAACGCCTGTTAAGGTAGTTGCGCCTGTATAAACATAATACCCATAGCCACTCATGGGAGTACCAGTAGCTGTAATCTGACTAGTGTCTTCTACAAATAAAATTTGACCACTACTAATTGAAATTACATTTCCAGATGTACCACTGTTAATAGTAAAATCTGCTGCTCTATATGAATCGTTTCTAACAATATTAATTGCATCAACTACGCCGCCATTGTTATTATCCTCTGTTAAAGCAGCATCCATATCAACCAAGATAGACGGTGCTTGTCCACCCTGTACAAACAAAGTAGACACAGTACCTACGGTTTGAGTTGTAACTCTTACCGAATCGAATAAAGGTCTATCGACTAATAAAGGTTGTTTATTGGTTGAAGTAGATGCCACTTTTGTTATACCTTTTTTTTAATTATAACTTACTGATTAAATATTTGACTTATCTGATTAAACTCAGCTAAACCAGGGGCTGTTGCAACATCAAACAACAAACTAGGTTGCATTTGTAAATTTAAAAAATCTTGAAAAGAACTTGCTGTTTCAATTGGTTTTTGTTTTATTCCAAGGCGAGCATTTGTGATCTGTTGAATCATTTTATCCTTGTCATAAGGATAATATTGTTCAATGTTAGAGCGAATTAATTCCCCTGGTGTGTATCCCGCATCATAATTAATTGCATAATTTTTAATGTACATTATTTGCTACCTCCAAACATTGATAAAGGATCAAAAATAGTATAAGGAGAAGGCAACATATTTTGCATGCCTGCAAGGGGATTCATTAAAGTCTGAAACGTTTGCTGAAACACTTGTTCTTTTAACTGTTCAGCCAGTGTTTTACGTTCTTCTGTTTTTTTATTAGCATCCAAAGAAATATTAATGTTAATAGGAACACCATTAGCAGTTGTGGCTGTGGTGGTATTTGAATAGGGTTGGTCTGGATCTACCAAACTTTGGTTAAATGTCTCTGTTCCAGTAAGATTAGAAGCTCCTAATAATTGTTCTGATTGTTTATATAAATCTCCACCGCGAGCCATTCTTGGTGCAACAGAGGCTACACTAGTCTTATTGCTATCTTGTGCGTAAATATTTGCATTAGGATTACCGCCTAACACAGTTGCATAGGCTTTTTGAATACCCATGCCTGGTTTAAATCCTCTTCCTCTAAAAAATCTTTCTACGTGTGGCATTTGTTCTGCCACAGAATACTTACCAATCTTGTTAGGATCTAAACCAACTTCTTGTCTTTCTGGGCCACCAAATTGAATTAAACCGTAATAATTATTACCGCCTCCTCCCCAAACATTAGGGCGAAATCCCGACTCTTGAAGAATCAAAGCTCCCAGTTCATTGGGATCCATTCTTAAATTACGAGCTACTGCGCGAACAGCTTCTTTGTCTGCTTGAGTTAAATTCGCCATTACTTTGTGCTCCCTCCAAACTTGCTAAGTCTTCTTAGAAACTCTTGTGCTTTATCTTTTTGATCTTCTGGTAACCCAATATTTGTTTGATCGCCTAAAGAAGGAATTCCTTGATAACCATAAGAAGGATTTGTTGGATTGAATTGAGGGATATTGGAAACAGGAGGAACATAAGCTCCACTATAAGGACTAACATTTACTCCTGGCATTTGATTACCAAATGCTGTACTAAGATTGAAATTTATTGCACCTTGAGCAGGCTGAGGCAATCCCATTTGTGCTAACAAAGGATTAAAAGTACCAATGGTTTCTGCTTTTCTTTGTTCTGGTGTACCGTATTTTTCTTGGTGAATACGCATGCCAAGTTCATCAAGAACTTGATAATCTTCTGGCGTTTTGGCTTTAGCTTTTAACGCCATGTATTCTTGCATGGCGCCAGCGTTTCCTGCTTGCTGACCAGGTACTTCAGGTGTTGTAGTAACAGGAGCATCTAAACCTCGTTTCCATTGTTCAGATTGTATCTGTTGTTCAGGAGAAAGAAAAGCTTGCTGACCAGGGAAACCTGCACCTGGTCTAAACTGTTCAGCATCTGAACCTGCTTTAAGTTCTGTTCTTTGATAGTCTTCAGGGAAACGAACTACTCTGGGCAAAGCTTTATTAAATGCTGTTGTACCTGTTTGATTTTGTGCTTTTACAGAATCTCTATAATCCCGTAGCCCAGGAATTTGAAATAATGCATTTTGGATTTGTTTAGCTGTTTCTGGATGGTTTTGTATTATATAATTAGCTCCTCCCTCACCTGCCATAGCGCCGAGTTGAGCTCCTGTGAGAGCTGCACTAAGAAAATTAATACCTGTTCCAAGGTTGCCCATGAAACCTATTGGTTTTGTAGTACCTGGAACAGGAGAACGAGGTACATTCCTTGGCAGCCCCCCTTGCATAAATTGTCTTGCTAAAGCAGGATCACGAATGTAAGGAGCGCCGAATGTATTTGGAGCTGGACCTGAAATAGTTGGTTTAATAATAGAACGAGGATTACTAGTTCCAATAGTTGGTGCTGTAATACCACGACCCAGGGGATTTGCACTGTTAATATTAAAACCCCTAATAGGATTTTGTGGATTAACTCCTCTTGATTGTGCTACAGCTTGCTGTACAGCGCCTGTTAAATTTCTTGCAGTGGCTTGCGCACTCTTGCCAGTATCACTAACAATTCTATTAAACTGGCCTATAGCATCCGTAGGCAATCTACCTGGATTACTTATAGTTTGAATAACTTCTTTAGGAACGCCTCCTCTTGCTAAGGCATTCATGAGCCAGTTATAACCTTGATGGGGAGTTGGAGTAGGCATTAGCGGGCAACCTCACGTAAATACAAACGGGAACCAACAGCAGTGTCAGCAGGACCAGGTAATGCCTGGATAAATTCAGCACCAGATCGATCAAACCGATACCGTGCCTGAAATGGATCCTTGTAGTTTGGAACGTACAGGATGCCAGCAAGACGATTGGTTTCGTATAAATAAATTTCGTCCCAAACTTTTAATGCTTCTTTTGCATTACTAGATCGGATCGTTCTATCAACATCACCAGCAATCGTTTCTAAACGAGTAGAAGGAGTAGATGCAACTTCAGTTTTCTTTTCAGCAGTGTCGCAACGACCAATTTGAATAACAATCCTGTCATAAAAAAATGAATCAGGAACAGTATTCATTGCTTCTTCCAGCCTGGCATAATCACCAGCTGGAACAGAAACCGTGAAGTATCCCAAATGATACCTTACCCTGCTTTTATCAAAATCAGAAAGTTGCACTGTTATCTCTTGCTATCAACTAATTATAAATTGTTATAATCAAAAGCCCCGCAGTGCGGGGCTAACATTAAAGTCGGATAACGTCAGCTGCAAAAACAGAATCCCAGTCAACTCTTCTTATTTGTTTTAACTGTTCAAGATTACTAAACCTTTCACCCGATAAAGACATCTGAAGATCTTTGATTTCTTTTGCAGTCTTCATCCCAATACCTTTAACATGATCAGCAATCATTTGAGCTGTTGCTCCATTGATACTTAATCTATGATCAGGAGGAAAAGTTCTGGGTTCTTCTTTTAAAGCTTTATCTTTAACTTGTAAAGTTTTAACTTTTGTAGTTGCAGATTTATCTTCTACTAGCTCATTTTTATAAGCTGTAAAAATTCGATCATCTTGGTCTTTAACCATAAACCAATCGCCGTCATCCCACTCGCTAACAACTGTTACACGAGCACCTGTTTTTGTGTGTTGATAAAGCATTAGGACCAGATACTTAATACCTGGTCCTAGTTTACCTTATCTATCAGGAAACGGTGCGAGCAGGAATATAAGCTTCGATATCCTCATAACCAGGAGCATCGTCGGGTTGGATGTAGCAAATTTCCACAACCAAATAACCCTTTAAGCCTGCGGCAACATCAGCATCAGAGATGTAGTAACCACCAGAAGTACTGGTGTCATTTGCAGCACCTTTTGCAAACACTTTCAAAGTGGTTGCAGCAGTTGCTTCATAATGCACAACTTTACCTGACACACCGGCAGCACCAGTGGCAGTTAAGAAAGGATTACTACCAAATGCTTGGGAAGTGCCAGAGAAGAAAATCTTCGTGGCAGCATCACCAGAAACAGTAGAAGTAAGGTTGGCTTGAATTACGCCTTCACCAACACCAGAGGCAGCAGTAGGACCACTAGAGTCACGGCCAAACGAAATGATATTACCGGTGGAAGCATAGACACCGGAAGCAACACGATCATCGCCCCAACCTTGAGCAACAGAAATAGCAGTGCGATACACAAAAGCAGGTTGAGTGCTGCTGCCAGAAATCACCATTCCAGTGATATCAGGGCGAGTATCGTCGTTTCTGTAAGGAGAAGGGACAATTACATTGCCAGTTGCAATGGCACTGCCAGAGGCAACAGCCACTTCAACATAACCACGTTGTTGGAAATAACGATACCCAGGGGTGGCTAACACAGAAGTGGGGCCACCCTTGGAAGCATTGTTAGTACCATCATCGTTGGTATCAATGTTTTTATACCAACCGTTTAATGCAGAGGTTTGGTTACCTGGATAGATTTTTTTTGCAGATAAGTAGCTCATCTATTTTTCCTATGTATGTTTATTTAACTAAAAATCAAAGTATGCCGTCGTCATCTACAAAGCTATAAGCATTGGTCACAAAGTCCTTATTCAGGATTTCAAAACCTGCATACAGTTGCCAGATCAAGATAATGAAACGGCTAAAGTCGTCGTTGTTGTTGATAAGCACTTGAGCGTTAGGACCGCCAACACCAACACCAACGGCTTGAGGACCAAAGAAGAAACCTTGAGAAACTTCTCTAGAAGCATAGGTACCACCAGTGCCATCAAATGAAGCGGTAATGTTCTTGGTCGGGAAGTTAGTGGACTCGAAGAACTTCACACCTTCAAATTGAACGCCAGTAGGCATTACAGGCTCACCAGCCAAGAAGTAACCTTGACCAGCCTGGGGACCCATGTAGAAGCTGGCATTGTTAGGCATCATGGGGTTGCCCATGTACATGCCTTGGCCAGGAGCACCAGCGTAGCGGGCGATCTCACGGAAGTCGGGATCACGACGCAGATGCATCATGAACACGGGATCGCAAATACAACGATAGAGACCGTCAGCAAAGGTAGGAACGTTGCGCTTACGCAGATCCTTGACAACAGTCAACAGGTCAGTGCGGACAGAGAACTGTTGGACTTGACCGGTATACTCATCGCTGGTGTAAGCAATACGGCCAGAAGAATCTTTAACCTTCCCACCGGCAAAATAGTAACCCCCCTGGGAGCTAGAGGCAGCGCCATTAGCTTCAGATTTAGCCAGTTCGTCAATAAAGACGCGATCACGCCAACGGCGATAATCATCCAGCAGCGTTAAAGAGCCGATGGATTGGTGGAACATATTCAGATTACCGGTGTCCAGCAGTAAACGCTGAGCGGTAATCAGGGTTTCACGAGCAATCTTAAAAGTAGAAGGCTGAGTGGGATCACCCGGATCTGCGGGACCGGTGTACTCTTTTAGCACAACAAGCACCTTCTCTTTGGTGATGTTGCGGCTATTAGCAGTACCAATGGTTTGGTCAGCAATACGCTCACGGCTGTCCTTGGTACCAGGGGTACCCCAGAACTTATAGCGATCTAACTGAACGGTTTGGCCAGGTTGACGGGTGAAGTCATGAACAACCACCGGCTCAACGGCCATTTCACAAATATATGCAGGGTGAGGACGATAAAGTTCTGCACCTAGAATCTTTGGAAAATCGTTATCAATAAACACTTTGTGTCATCCTCCAGTGTCTTCGGAAGTTTGGTTTATAGGGTGAAAGATTCAGACATAATATGTCTTATCTAACAAAGATTTTAGCAGCCGATAATTTTAATAATTATCGGCCTTTAAATCATTCCATTACAAATAATTTATTTGCAACAGTTTGTGGTTGAGCCTGATTCAAAACTTTCCAGGCATTTTGAGGGTCTCTAGCCATTTGCTCCTGGAAGGTACCCCAGAAATTTTGAGGAGACTGAGGAGCTTCTGCGGTGGGCGGTGCAGGAAAGTTGTTATAGGCATTCGGTTTTTCTGTCCGAATACCAGGAGTTTCGAGTTGTGCTTCGTTTTCGTAAACAGGATAAGGACCTTCAGGGCCAAAGAATTTCAATGTGTAATCACTAAGAGTATCAGGGTTAGTCAGAATTTCGTTATAAGCTAAATTCTCGTTATGCTCATTAACAGCAAAATTAGCATAACCTTTAAGAGCGTTTGCCGCTCTTGTTCCCCATGCTACGGCGCTGTCCACCATCCCTTCCAGGTTTAGTGCGTACTGGTTGAGAATTGCCGGAGCTTCCACGCCGTAAGCGTTGATCACTTCCCGAGTCTCGTTGCTCAGTTGGTAATAATCCGCGATTGCGTTGTTGACTTCCGAGTGGGCTGCTTCCGCTTCCGCTCCGTAAAGTTTCGAGGAAGTTCGGGAATAACTGGAAGATGAGGTCGGGCTTGTTGACCAAATCTGCTGATCCGATTGAGACGTAGCCGGGTTGCTCTGTACTCCGTAATTGGCCGGGGTATATTGAGTCGTCTGCTGAGAGGGTGCTCCCTGGAACGGGGATTGCACTGGTGAACTCAGCAGATTCACTACTTTGTTGAACGCCGATTCCCATGGATTGGCTTGGGGCGCTTCCTGGGGCACCTGGACCGGTTGGGATTGGGGGGCGTATTGAGTAGGGGCTGATTGGTAGCTGGGGGCTGCCTGAGGTACCGCTTGGGGGTAACTGGTACCCACTTGATAAGCCACTGGAGCCTGCGGAACCGCCACTGGTTGGGGTACTGGTGCCACTGCGACGTAGCTGCTTGGTGCTACGGCCGGCTGGGCTTGGCTCGTCTGTGGGATCGATTGGACGGTAGCGTCCTGCATAACTCATCTCCTTTTGTAATGCTTCTAGGGTTCGATACAGATATGGTGTTAAATCCAACCTGGGATCCGCAGCCATTGGAAGGTCCGGTGACTGCGGGTGGGGTGTCTGCATCATCCCCCCCACCAGGCGAGCAAATTGAGAGTATGCACTCTGTAATTCGCCCACCATCCTGAACGGAAACCCCGATAACATCGCGGCCCGTTCCTCATCCGTTTTAGACGGAAAGAGGTATTTCAGTGCTTCAATACTATCAACACCTAATTCTTGCAGGTTTCTAACTACTATAGAGTTATTTAAAATATCTTGCGTAGAATCTTCATATACTGGTCCCATCCAACGCCATTGAACAGTTACATCTCCATCTGGAATTAAACCTTGAATACCGGGAGGTAACTGTTGCGTTTGCAAACAAGCAATCATTAAACGTTTAACTTGTTGCTCAAAAGCATCCATTGCAGATGCGTAAGCATCTAATTGTTCATCAGTTGCTTCTTCTGGCAAATCAATTGGTTTTTCTAAACCGGCTGCCGCCGCTAAACTTTCTCTAAACAATTTTTCTTCTTGAAAAATAATTAATTCAAGGCAGCGACAAATTCCGTATGTATAAATTGCAGTTGCTTTCTTTTTAGAAGTTGCTGAAACACGTCCAAACAAAGATTTATACTCTGTTGCAGTAACACCAGCTGAAATAGAAAGTTCATCTACACCACCAAGAGCAGTCCTGATTTCTTCTCTATATTGTCTAGAGAATGCATTCTGATCTCCAGTGATAGCATCAGGAACAATATATCCAACTCGATCATTTGGCTCTAGGTTTGCAATAACTCTGGGAACACGTATTTGTCCATCAGATCCTCTCATAATTGGATCAGATTTAAATCTTGATTGACTTAAAGGACCAGCACCAACAAACCCTGAGTTGGCTGCAATAGAAGGTCGTTGAACAACTCCATCATTTCCTGCTTCCATTAGATCTGTTTTAGGCCTAGATGAAAGCAAAGTTGGATTGCCAAAAAATTGAATATTCTTGCGCATGGTTGAAACAATTTCATCATGCGTAACAATATGGTTAGCTAAAGAATCAAAATCTCCTGAGCCTTCATTAGAAAAACCTCTAGGGTTATTAAAAATTTCTACACAAGGAATAAAACCAAGACTATTTTTAAAAGTTTTAGTTTTACCATTGATGCTTTGATAGTTTGTATCAAATGAAATCTCACCTTCTGAATGAGTTTCTTCAATGGTTTTTCTTTTTATTGATAATCTTATATATCTTTTTGCGCCTGAATTATTGTTGTATTCTGCTCCTAGCAAATTTTTGGTTTGAATGTCTTGTTGAAAACCTAAACCTTGACGAACTTTATAGCTATAAATCACCACGACTTCATCAAGTTCGCCATCAACATCGTAAAAACTACGATACTCATGAGATCTAAAATAATAAAGACGATAGTTGTTTCGAGTTGGTCGCACATAAAACAACCCCTGACCATCGCAAAGAAAATAATCCCAAATAGAATCTAATCTTGTATCTAACGAATTAAATTTAATAACGCGATCTAAAAAATCTTTTCTTTGATTTCCAAAATTGTCTTGTGCTGGAAAAAATTCAACACCCTGTCGGATGCCAAACATTTTCATCTGTGCAAGATGACCAGCAACAATGCCAGTATCAATTGATTCTCCACCATCTTTGTTGAGATAGGAATCAATAATTTCTTTTAATCTGGCCTTGGCGTTCACTGTTATTGTCTTTTATTTTTATACATCCTAGCAGCTTTTCCAGCTTTCTTGGCTTTTTCTGTGTTAGGAACAAATTGTTTTCCTTTGCGACTAGCTTCTTTTTTCTTGTCGTCAGTTTCTTTGCGTTCTTCTGGTGAAAGTTTTGCCCAAGCTGCTTTGGGCAAGTAACGTTCTGTTCTTCCTTTTTCAATTGCTTTGTCTGCCATTATCTTTTAAATGTGAGATCAATTTCATAAGGACTAAATTTCATAGGCAGTGCATACATTAAAGATCTTGCAACATCCGACATAGGACTAAAAGTTCCACTTTGACCTTTATATTGAAGTTGATCTATTATGCCTTTTAGCCCTTGTTGATCAGGCGGTAAAAACTCACGGTTATCTCTTATTGCTCCTGTTTCACGATTAAAACTATAGCCCGGTATAAAAGTTGATTTTAATAAATTAATGGCTTTATCAGGTTGAAATTTTCCACTTACTAAATCAGGGTCTTCTGCTTCATTAACCATATCGTACGTGTCTGTTACTCTAACAGTTGTAGGAGTAACTTCTGCGTTAAACCTGCCTAAAGTGTTAGTTACATCTTTATTTGCAAATTCGTTATAAGGATTTACTGGCCCAGAAGCAGGTATGCCAGGCCCTGGAGCGGGAACTGTTACACTTTCCAGTCTAGGTGGATCTCCTCTTAATGCTGCTCTTTCATTATCCCAAGTTGGTACCATTCGTTGTGTTGTTGGAGGTTTTTCAGTAGCCCTAATAAGAGAACGTTGTGTACTGGGATCTAATTGTAAATTTCTATTTCCAATTCCTGTAACGTAACGCATAAATAAATTAAAACGGTCCGGCAATTGATTCATGCCAGCCGCAGCTGCGTCTTTGGCTGTATTTGTAAGAACGTTTTGAAATTTTCCTGCAAGCCCTTGAAACGTTTGAGCTGGTTTAAAAACGTTAAAAATAGGCATTAGTTTTTCTCCTTGTACTTTTTAGCTGCTGTAGCTGCTTTTTTTCCTTTCTCATATTCTTCTCTCGTCTGCCAATCTTCTTTGCCCCATTTCTTTAATGACTTTTGTTTTTCCCCTTCTCCCCCTTTGTAACCGCCACCCGCTTTTTTATATTCTGACGCAACTAGCTGCGCTTTACGTGCAGACCACTGGCCAGGCTTACCACCTTTGGATCCTTCTGTAATTCGTTTTTTAATTCGTTCACGAAGCGCTGGCTTCGTGTATTTGGAGTCGTCTTGTGCCATTCTTTTTTAATTCTTTTTTAACTTCTAACCACTTATCAAAGTAAATAAGTTCAGCATCACTAAAAAGTTCTGGATGTTCAAGTGCTTGTTTAACTAATTTTTTTTTCTTCATGAAAAGCCAGGGATGTTTGGAATGGTTTGACCGTATGGATTATTAATTTGATTCTGTAATGCTAAATAAGATTGCATACCTGCCACATTGCCCATCATTGGGTTTGGACCTATTGAATACAACGCATTAGGCAAGTTGCTAGTTCCTGCCATGGGGGTTCCATTACCTGGCGTAGGAACAATAAACATTTCTTTATCTAATTCTTCTCTGCTTTTATCATTAGGCAAAACAGGTTGAGAATAAGGACTGCTGCCGCCTCTAATAGTAAATCTTGGATCACTTAAGGGATTGAATTTACCACCCGCAACAAGGCCGCCCAGGTTGCCAATAGCGCCTGCAACACTTGAATCACCGTAATGATAGCTCATTCTTCTAAAACCTCTATGCCAGGATTATCATTAACTTTACTTAGTATAATTCCACCACTCTTTAAATCCCATTGAAGGATATCTCCTTCGTTCCAGTTTAACTCTTCACATAATTCATCTGGAAACGCAATAAAACAATCACCATTTGCGTCTTCTTGTATTTCTACAATGTAACTCATTTTTCTAAAAGCTTTTCAATTAGCTTATCAAGTTTTGTGTTAATCTGCTTAAAATTTTCGTGAAGCCCTTGGATTTCTCTTAAAAAATCTACTTTTAAAACGTAATCAATAGGTAAACGATTAATTTGATCTTCCAAGAGGTCTACTCTCCTTTTTTGTGATCCTATATACTCGAACGCTTGTTTAACACGTTCATTCTGACGCTCTAAAATTTTAGTTGCAGTCCAGCCACCAGCGGTTATAGCTGATATCATCGCAGTCAAACCGATTGCAACGTATTCGGGACCCATTATTGTTTATGTGCTTTTTTAATTGTAAACCTTAGTAATCAATATGTAATTGTCCTTTTCTTGCTAAACCATTTACAAGCCAAACCAAAGCATCTACACAATCATCATGGCTACTAACTCCGAAATTTGTGAGTTCCTCAAAGAGATTAGTGAAGTTCCTATAACGATTAAAAATAATTTTTCTGTCTTCAAACATTCCCATAATTCCTCTAAACCTTGCCAATTTATCGGCACGAAATCCCTTAACGGGATGCCAAATTAAATTGTATAATCCATCATTGTTTAAACAAACTCGTTTAAAATCAGCCTCCAATGATGCTTGGTACTGTACGGCTTCTGACCAAATATCGCATGTTGAATATGTTGGAAAATAATTTTCATTTTGATCTTGACCTATTATTGACCAGTCATTTAACAATTCTTTTAATGCATCTAATTTTTCTAAGTTACCCATAACACGTATTCTTCTGTAATCAATAATATGAATACGATCTTCAATCCTTCCACCTAACACCATAACGGTGTAATCGTTTTTCTCTTTAGTACCCGCAGACAAGTCAACCCCTACACCCAAGGTATCAAATTCAGTAGAAATTTCTGCTTTAACAATAAGTTCTGGTGCAAGTGATAGTTCGTTTTGACGAACAATTTGATTCATATATTGGAAAGAAAAAGCAATTGGCGCTTGCCGTTTCTTTTCTTTTAGGTATTCCAGTGACCACATATCTGGCCAATAAGATTCCTCTTCTCCTGTTTCAGGATTGTTTTGAATTGCTGACAAAACAATCTGTGACCAGTTGTTCTGTTCGTTAAATGTAGTCGCATGAATATCATCATGCCTAAATCTAGTTCCTAAACAAATAGCTCTTGCACCTTCAAACATTGTTGGTGCAATCACTGCGTTCCAGTTATCCTGCATTGTTTTGCGAATGTCAGGATTAGAAATATCAGCAGATGATTTAATAGCGTCATCAATCATCACTAGGTGAGAACGCTTGGAGGTCACAGAACCTTTAAGTCCAGCAGCGCAAAGCGTAAACTGTTCTTCCCCCGTAGTATCAATACCTGCAAAACGATGATCAATAGACCAGTATTCATTACTGGTTACATTCTTCATCAAACGAACAGTTGGAAAAACTTCTTGATATCTTTTGCTTTCAATGATTCGTTTGATTGTTGCAGACTTAGATCTTGCAATATCAACCGTATAAGACAAATACAAGATCTGTAAAGGCATCTTCGCTGTAGTGTGAATACCAATAGCCCAGGCTGTTAGTAAACCTAATACAGTGCTTTTTGCAGAGCCTCTGGGTCCTAATAAATCTACGTTGGGGCCTGCAATTCTTAAAAGACAAGAGCTATTTTCCTCTGTCACAAAATGACGATTCCATTCTTTGTGGTGAGCAGCCGGTGGTTTATCAGCTACATATTCACAAAAAAAACCAAAATCTTCTCTTGCTTTTTCTAATAAATTTTTATTCTTATCTTCTTTTAACCGATAATTTTTTGATGCCGCTCTTGCATTTCTTCTAAGCGCTAAATGAATGTAAGACGGCACAAGTTAAACAGCTAATGATTAAATCTTAGCTTATTTTTTATCGTTTTCATTTTTTTGTTTCTTGTATTCACGCGCTTTTTCAAGTGCTGCTTTATGTTTTTCTTTCTGGTTCATTTCAGAACCATCTTCTTTTTTTTCATTCTTGGATTTAAAATGAGCCAAGATCTCAGGTGGCATTTTTTTCTTAGACATTAAAAGAACCTACCTGCTCTACCAGGTCCCATAAAAGTGCCACGCATAGGACCACTTTGTTGACCCATTACTTCTCTGTTTCTACTAGCTTGTTCTTGAGCCGCTCTTTGTTGCATAAGGCGACGCATATCTTCTCTGTTTCTTGTTTCTTCAGTTACTCCTTCGCCTTCGCTAGGTCTTTTTGCTAAATTAACTTTATTAACTGAGCCAAATGCACCTGGCATATTTGGTAATCGATTAGGATTAGCACCCATGATTTTCAAAACCTTTTTAAATATTTTAATATAAATTATTCTTCTAATTGCATTCTTGCCCAAACACTCATTGTTGCTTCTTCTAATGGAACTTCAATTGGGTCATCTTTAAAAATAAACATAAGTTCTCTAATTGCTCTATCCGCACCGGCCATTAACAATCCCTTGCGATCTTTCATATTTGTAAATTGTTCAACTTGTGCAATATTTCCTCTAATTTCTTTTTGCATTTGTGCAATTCTTGCCACTCCTGCATCTCTTTTGACAATACCATTTTCAACATCATTTCTTAAAAGAGCAATGTCTTCTTGCATCTTTTCGATTTCATATAATAAAGTTTTTCTGTGGTCAGGCTTTTTATAGTTACTTTTAATCCAGGCATCGCATGCCGTGATGGTTCCTGTATAACCTAAAAATCTTGAATACAAATAAACTTCAATGATTGAATAGTTTTCACCAGCAAAGTTTAAAAAAGATTCTTGTGTTGCTGAATCTAAATTGTCAACCCACTGATCAAAAACCTCAATATCTATAAGCTTGTTGCGCTTGCTTGCGGTCTCTCTCTTCGTCTCGCTCAGCAAACTCTTGTTGTTGTCTTGCACTAGCACGTTGCTCGGCTGCTCCTTTTCCAATTGTTTGTCGTTCTTGCTCACCAGAAGCAGCTCCCTTGGCTACAGAAGAACCAACTGATACGTCTTGAAAAATTTTAACAGCTTTAGCTGCTTTTCGTGCTTGATCCTCATCAAATAAAACCGAGAAAGGATCATCTCCATAATAAAATTCTTCTTCTTCCATTACGGGGCCTCCTCGGTTTTGGTTTGATTTTCGTTTTCAGCCCGTTTTTTAGCGTAATCATAAGCAACTTGAGAAGCTTGCTTATAACGATTTAAATCAAACCGAAGATCTGATTTATTGTTTTGCTTGGACTGATCTTTATTCATTTTATCAGAAATTACCCATCATTGATGCTAACCCTTGCTGCATAATGTCTCTGCGTCCTTCGACAGACTTTTGGCGTTGTTGACGCATCTTGGAACCCTCAAGGCGATTAAGAAGGTCTTCAAACTCTCCAATATCAAAAGAAGAAGCGCCGAATTCCTGACGTTGCAATTCGTCAATACGTGCTTTTGCTTCGTCTTCACCCATGCGGCCTGCACGGACTTCATCAATAATGTTATTAACTGTAGTTTGATAAGCGCCGGAAGCGGCGGCAAATTTTTTATCTGTGCCTCGTGTTTGATTGCCCGCTGAATCAGTATTCATGTTGTACATGAAATCTTGATAAGTATTAGCCATGATAAAACTCCTATAAAAAGTTAAAAGTTAAAAATTAGAAGTTAGACATCATTGATGCTAACCCTTGCTGCATAATGTCTCTACGACCTTCTACAGACTTTTGGCGTTGTTGACGCATCTTAGATCCTTCGAGTCGGCCCAAAAGACCTTCAAACTCTCCAATATCAAAAGAAGAAGCGCCAAATTCTTGACGTTGCAGTTCAGCAATACGTGCATCCCCTTCAGAGGGATCCATTCTGCCTTCTTGAACTTCTTTAATAATGTTATTGATTTTAGTTTGATAACCGCCGGAAGCGGTGCCAAAACTTTGGCCAGATCTGTAATCTGCTGCCATGGGATTGTTACTTGTTGATGAACTCTGATTATTATTGTAGCTGGTAGAATTTTTGTTGTTGCCAATAAAATCAATTAATTTAAACTCTCCGGGATTAGTTGGTAGCTTTATCCAATCTAAATTTTCATAGTTTGGTATTTTAGCCGTATTGATATAAAACTCGTCATTAGAAGGTCTGTCTCCCTGAATAGTGTATTCATTTTGGGAAGACGGTTTTTCAAACTCAGGTAAAGTACCTAAACCTGCAAGAGCGTTGTAAAACTCTGTTGTGTATGGACCAAAATAAGTTCTGTTTGAGGGCATTTTTTTTATTAAATTATGGTCAATAAATTCATCATACCTGCAGATTTTTGCATATCCGAAATTCTTTCTGCACTCTCAGTTTTTAATTTAGTGATATTGGTATCAATTTCACCCTGTAGATTAGTTAATCCTGCGTTATATAAGAAATTTCTAGTGTCGCGAACACCTTGCAAATTCTCTTCCAACTCAGCAACGGTCATGCCTGCTGGATCACCAAAAGCTGTTTCATAATTTGGCATCGTAATGCCAGTATTTCCAAGTAGTTTTTGATCCATGCTTGGAAGAAGTTCTTTATTGAATTTAAATGTTCTTCGTTTGGTTCGATTACCTTCTTCATCAAGTACTTGAGAACCAAATTTAGTATCGTAATAATTATCTAAATAGTTGTCATTAACTGTTTTTTTGTACTCAGGAGAAGAAAGAATACTTTCACGAACTTTTTCAAGGTTTTCATAACCTGGTCCTAGTCCTGTATAACCTTCATAGCCCCCTGGCAAAGCGCCTCCATCTGTTGCAAGATCTTTAGCAAGGGAAGGTTGATACGGCTTTAAATATTCATTTAAATCTGCTTGTGTTGCTTCTCTACCATAAAGGTCTTTGATCAGTCTTTTAACACCTTCAACTTGTCGTTCAGGCAACACTTGACTTGTATAAAATTTGCTGAGATCAGTACCAAGGGTATTGACTCCCCCTGGGTCTAAACCATAACTTGCCGCATAGTCTCTTAACCTAGATTCAGCATCTGTGTCAGTAATTAAATTACTGCTTAATCTAGTTTTTAATAGCTCACCAAAATCACTAAGTCCTGCTTCGCCAGCGGCTTTACGGGCTTCGGCAGCGGCTTTACGTTCAGCTCTTTCTGCTGCTGCTCTTGCATCTGCTCGTGCTTCTGAACCCTGCATATAAGCAAGCAGTTGTGCCATTGAATTATCCTGTTGAACCGGAGCAGCCGGAGCAGGCACATACTTTACTTTTTGTTTTCCGCCACCACCACCTTTTGCCATTGCTTTCTCCTTTAAACAACTAAATTGCGAACATTAACAGGTGCAATCGGTCCAAACATACCCGAATACTTACCAGCAAATTCCGCTACGCTTTCTTTCATTTTACGTCTACTAGCTCTATCTGCTGCTTCTCTAGCTTCTCTACTTCCTTCCAGCCCAAGCACTGCTCTTCTTTCTGCCATTCTATTTGCTATAGCTACAGGTTCTAATTCACGTTCTTTAAACATTGCGCCTTCTAATTGACGGCCAAAGTCAAGATCGGCTCCATAGCCAAGTTGTGCAACTCTATTTCCAATACCCATCGCCATGTCGGCAAACATTTTTTGTCTGCCCATTTCTTGCTGTATTCTTTGTCCTTCTCTAGCAGTACGATCTTGAATTAAAGCAGCTTTTAAATAATCATCTCCTGCTTGACGAGTGGCACTGGCTTGATTTAAACCGCCAAAAATACTTGTGCCTAATCCTGCTAAACCAAATCCAATAGTAAGTGGATTTAAAAAACTAGCTGCAGTACCTGCAGTACCTGCGGCAGATAGCAAAGCTGGTGGAACCATTGCACCCATTTTTATGCTCCTAAATATAAGTTCTAGGGGTGTAATTAAACGATGTTGGATTAATTGTACTTAAAGCAGGAATATTGGCAGTCATATTTGCTCTTAAAGCCGCAGCTTTACCAATACCTTCTGCTAGACCTAGCTTACCAGCTAAAGCAATTGCAGCTGGTTTTGCAAAAGCATCTGTAATTTGGCCAGGTAATTGACTAAGCAGATTGTATGGTAAAGCCTGAGCCATCTGTTCTCGATCAAAAGCAAGTTTACTTTGCAGAAGTTGCCTTTGACCTTCAGGGCTATAAAGCTGCATCAATGCATCTGTTCTATCCCTAGCTTGATTAACTAAAAATGCAAGGTTAGGATCTACACCTGCAGGAACATTAGATTGTGAACCTGCAACAGTATTCAACAAACCTTCAAAAGACTTGCTTGCATCCTTGTCATATGCTTTTTTAATAAAAGAGGAATCAAAAATTTTATTAGGATCAAACGAATACATTCTTTTTACCCTCTATAGCTGAATGCCGAAGCAGCATAAGGATTAGGAGCGGTCATAATTTGTCTTGTCGTTGCACCTGCTTCACCTAAAGAGGTGCCAGCAAGTGATCCCATAATGCTTTGTTGCTGGAGAGCACCAGTAAGAGCAGCTGTTTGTTGATTCAACTTCATTTGATTAGTGGTGTCAATACCTCGCATTTCTGCAAACATAGGCATTAACTTAGCCATTAATTCTGGTTGATTTTGAATTAATTTTTCAAGGGTTTTAAGATCTTCTTCTCTTACCGGTCTTTCACCTGTAAAACCACTTTTACCTTCTTCTCTGCGAGAACCAGTTACAGCGTTCATAAGACCTTGAAAAGCATCTCCTGTTGCAGCAGCAGCTGGAGCAATCAAAGCGTTGCCAAGTGCAGCTGTGCCAGCACCAAGAAGACCGCCACGAAGACCCCCACCTGCTGCTTTAGTAACACCTGCTGTTAAAAGGCCACCAGCAATTGCAGCTGGGTTTCTTTCCGTAACACCAGTTGCTAATTGACCTAGAGCGGGTGCATAAGTTAATGCTGTAGTTCCTGCTCTTAAAGCACCTTGGCCAAGTGCTCTTCCTCCAGCTACAATTCCAAGTCCTTTTGAAATATTGCCTAATGCAGCGGGATTTTTAAGGCCATAACCTAAAAGTTGTTGAATGAGAGCTGCTGACATTTCTTAAATACTTATCTTTTTAATACTTTAATTTTATCAGGCTACATTCCAGCTTGATAATCACTTAATTCTTGCAATTTAGGTCTATTAGCTTCTGCAATTAATTTATTCATTAATGCACCAGCTGCTAGTCCAACTGCAGAACCTGCAGCTGTAATTGCAAGGCTTCTCCTGGTAGCCCCAGGAGCAGGTGTTGTTTTAACTTCTGTTTCAGCTGGTTTACCTTTTTGACTTGGCCTATTTACAAGCGTTCTGTCTTTTGGCATTGTTTTCATTGCATGCCGCAATGCAGTCGCTCCTCCCACTCCCGCACCCACTGCTTGTAAGCCAATCGGGAACCCAACAATGCGTGCCTCGGGCACGCCCTCTAAGTTCTCAGGTGTAAATTTGACCAGACCCATGCCGGTAACGCCTTTATCCTGGTAGTAATTACGCATGTAATTGCTATATCGTTCTTTTGTCAAATCAGGAATATCTTGTTTGGCTGTTTCATATTTAAGTGGTCTGCCTTGTCTACCTAGAACAACACGTTCAACTAATTCAAGACCTGGTTGTCCTGTTTTTCTTCTATCATCAGAACCAGGTTCAGTATAACTCTGTGCAAAACCTTTTGCTCTGAATGCTTCCCCTGGATTAGTAATATCAAGATTACCAAGGGAAACAGCCATTGGCCCACCAACCGCTAAACCAAGTGCTGCCCTACGAGTTGGATCCAGGTCTCTGTATGGTTCTCCTGCAACTTTTTCGATAACAGCATCTGCAATTGCCATTGGATGGTTATAACGCCAATAAATATGTCTAGAAGAATCACTACCAACATCAGTTAGTAATCGAGTTGCATACGCACCTAAAAACTCACCCGGAGTACCCCCAAGTGTGATTCCCTTAATCTTTTTTAATTCTTCACGATATTGAGGACTAAATATACTGTAATTAGATACAGCGCTGAGAATTCTATTTCCTTGTTCATCCCTGACTTCACGCCTGGATGCTTCATCCATTAAGTCAATAGCTGCTTTGGCGCCACGTTTAACAGACTCAGGCACGAGCATGCCTAATGCTTCCATTAAACCTTGACCAACTTTTTTACGATCTGTCATTATTACATCCCTCTTTGTGAAGATGCTAAAGCAAGTGCCATCATTATTTCTTCATCCGAGATTCCAGGAGAGGTTGCCGCATTATAAGCTTCAGGGTTATAAATAACATTTGGTCTTTGCATTAAGGCAGGCTCTAAAACAACTGGTGCTACAACACTACCGCCAATCATTGCAAGATTTTGAGCAAGACTTGGATTGTATACTTCTTTTATTTTATTTGCGTCAACCGGTAAACCTGCTACTTGTGCTGCTCTTAAATCATTCTCTGAAACAACACCTGAATATTTACCTGCTAATCGTGGTGACTTAGCCATTAACCTAGCTGCACCCGCACTCAAACCAAAGTCTGCTGCACCAATAGCAAGTCCAGCCAGGGGATTACCAGTTGTAAGTCCCCCTAAAATGCCGGTAAGAATAGAACCAGGTAAAGCGCTCTGCGCAATTTCTTTACCGCCTTTCTGGCTTAATCGTTTTAAAACATTTCCCGCTAATTTCACAATTCTCTATCTTTAATTAAATCCATTCTAAGCTTGTTGATCTTTAGTATTATTTTCTTCTGTTGTTTGATTTGTTTTTTCTTCAGACTCTTTTAATTGAGGTGCAGCACTTTTATCGCCTTTAAGTAAATCAGCGACAGAAGAAACGCCTCTAACATCATCATCTGCCATTCTTTGGGCACGAGCCATAATATAACCATTTGGATCAGGATTACTCATGCGAGGCATTGGGTTTTTAGCTCTCTTACCTGGTTTAACAGTAGGACTAATTTTATAAGCCTCAATCCACAAAGGGTTGTAATCTGGTTGATCTTGTGGACGTTGTCCTGTTAAAGGCCGACCTTCTTCAAAACTATAACCAACTCCTACATCGCCTCTTCTATTAAAACGTCCAATGCCCTCGAACATTTCATATTCAGAAGAAGCAAGTCCTTTGCTTTCATCAAAAAAGACACTTTCCCCTACAAAGTTTAAATCAGGGTTTAAAGTAACTTTTTTGGTTTGTGCTTTTTTTAAAAGGTCGCTTTCATTAAATCTAGATGGGTTCCAGGGGTAATCACCCGTACTTGCTTTAGATGTAAATAATTCTTGGAAATCAAGACGCTTAGGAATCTGACCCCTTCTATTAAAAGGGTTACGAACATAACGACCTAAATCAAGACGATGATCTTTCATTCTGCTTTAGCCTTCTTTCTTTTGTTTAAGCCTACCAAGGTTTGACGAAGCCTTGCTTGCTTAACTGTTTTTTCATCATACTTATCTGGATCAGCTAAAACATTTTCTTGAAGCTGCGCAGAAGTAATGCCTTTACGTTTTGCTTTCGCTGTAAAGGTCCCTTCTTTTATTTTGGCTTCTTGGATCCACTTCTTATTCTTTTTTGTTTTTTTCTTTTCAGCCATGATTAGATATTAAAGCCGTATTGTCTAAGAACCATATTAGGGTCTCTTCCCTCAATTCTAGCCCGACGCATTATTTCGCTAACGGCAACGCTACTCTGAGATTTTTCTCTTCGTGCAAGTTCTCGTTTGCCTGCCTCTTGAACTCTTCCTTCAGGGGCATTAGAAATAAAGTTACGAAGTTGTGAAGAATTAAGTGCCTCAAAGTTTTGTTTTTTAGGTTCAAAAAACATATCAGTCGGCTTTATAGATGCAGTAGCACTTGTTGGACCAGGTACAAAACCTGGTTCAACACCATAAACTCCTTCGCCTGCGCCAGGAGTAAATTCTTCCGCAATTGGTTGAACAGAAAGTCTACTAATATTTCCTGTTTGAAGACTAGTAGTAATAGGAATTGGATTGGTCACATCTGGAATTTCTTCTTCAAATGGGCCTTCCAGTAGTCTTTTGCTTTGTGTTGGGAAAGCTTCGTGGTAAGAAGGAGATTGACCTCTTATTGCAGTACCTGCTGGAGTTTTAGTAATTTCTGCATCAGGGCCTACATTCACTATTGTTTTTGGAGCAATATTGCGAAAGACAATATTACCTTCTTTGTCAACAGTTTCCATTTCTGTTGATGGTACAACTTTTCTATACTCTTGAGGAAGAGTAGTTTGACTAATTGTTGGACCAGTTGATTCTAATTTGATATTAGCTTTTGTAACAAAAGGCTGAGCTAATGCCCTTTCAAGTTTTGTACCTCTTAATCCTCTCGCTTCAAGTTCGGCTCTCCTTTGTTGATTTTGTTGTCGTAGATAAGTAATTTTATCTTGCCTAAGAGCTTTATTTGTAATACCCTTAATACCCTCAGCTTGGTCTATTGGTAAACCATCAGGTAGCGAAGCTGCAACCTCATTGATTGCAGCATCTGCAAATTCTTGTGGTGCAGGCTGCTGACGACCTTCATAATAAGATTGTTTAGCCATGTCTTCCATAATTTCGATCTGACCTAAATCAAGATCTTCATTACGCTGCAAGCTCTGCATTACACGACCAGTCTGTTGGTCAGCACCAGTATCTACCGCTTCGACTGATTGCTCAGATACCAGAGGGCGTCTGGCATTTTGTTGTTCAACAAGAGTAGAATGCGAAGAGCTTTCTAAAATACCTTTTGATTTTAAGTTTGAAACCCAACCTTCTTCAACTTGATTAGCAGTTAAACCAACTTTTTCCAACATTTGTTGGGATTGTGGAGAATATAAATTAAACTCTCTATCACCAACTTTAGTGCCAAATGTTAAATCAATTCCGCTTCCCCCTTGTGCTTCTGGAGCACCACTGATAGACACATCTAGTTGTTTTAATTTTCCAGAAATTTCAGGCCAAGAAGAAACTTGAGGTTTTTCAGCTTGAAGTTCTGCCAGTAATCTTTCGCCTTTTCCAATAACCTTGGCTTCTTGTGCCCGATCAGCTTGTCTTATGCGACGAATCTCTGCGGCTTCTCTTTCATCTAATAAAACATCAACAGGATCTCTTCCTTTCCTCAAAGCAGAAGAAGGACCTGGAGCAACAGCACCAGTGCTCTCTAAATAAGAACGCGGACTAAAATCAATAGCCGCTTGAGAAGAAGTTGTCTTGTACAGATTTTGAACAGGGAAGATAGCCTCCTGCTCCGAATCCTTAAGCAATTGTGAAATATTAGATTTAAATTCTGGTCCTTTTAGTTCCAGCTGTGTATCACCACGACTTGCTCTTAAGTTTTCAAGGTCTTGTCTTTGTTGTTGTGATTGACTTAAGTAAACTTCTTTGGGTTGACTTCCACCTTCAATATCAGGGATATACTCTTGCTCAGCAGCCGAACTTACCGGTCTACGTTGTACTGCAGCGGAATAGGCTTCTTCTTTTGATTTAACTGTACGATCGAATGGAATAGCTCTTGCAAGTTCTTTCTCTGTAGGTTCAGGTATGGCTTGTTCCAAGGATTTAAACAGTTTTCCCATCCTTTCATCAGGGGGATCAAAAGATCTAGCTGGAGTCGCAACAGCACTAGGAGTAACATCTTGAACATAAATTTGACCAACCGTCTTCCCACCTTTTTCAACCGGAATATTTGTTTTATTTAAATCAACCGTTCTTACACCAGTTGTTGCACCTGCATCCTTTGGTCTTATTACATTTGCAAGTGCGCCTCGAAGCTTTCCAAACCTTCCACCAGTAGCAAGAGCTGCTGCACCGGCACCTAAACCAGCAACTAAGGCTGTTTTACCAGCCATATCAATAAAATTACCTCGATCTAACTCTTCTTTCGTAGCTGAAAGCTGTCCTTGGCGAAATCCAAGTACTTGAGGTGCAATCTCTGCTCTTTCTTGCGCATCTCTAGGTACAGGAGTGCCAGTAGCTCTGCTGTAGGCGTAAAAATCAGCTTCAGATAACGGCATTTGAATTTATTTTTTATTTTTAAACCTATTTACATTTTATATCTAGATAACTTTAAGCATATATGTTTTATAGTGGTTAAGTACAAAAAAAAGTTTTGTAATGGACGCTGAAACACGTAAGAAACGTGTGGAAGGGCTAGAAGCTATCAAGACAAAAGCTCTTGATATGGCCAGCCAGGGAGCTGATTCGCTTGAAGTAAGAGATTTTATTACTGACGCGAAGACATCATTGGCTTATGAACTTCCAGATCGTGAAGCGTTCGGTAAAGCAGTCAAGGCAACCTTGGCTTATAAGAAAAAAGAAAAGAAATAAAAAACTTAAACGTATTAAAAAGAATCGCCGGGGATAAAACCCCGGCTTTTTTGTAAGATTTTTTGGGCTAATTGGGGAAATATAGTACAAAAATAACAAAATTACACCAATTTTTTAACGAAAGGGCCGTATATATACCTAAATAGGATTAAAAATTTCCTGACAGGTCTCACACACCCTCGCCGACTGCGATTGCGTATAGAAAAAAAAGAAAGCGGGGGATGGTACCACATGAAACTTTGGTGGTACACGAATTACCCCGCTGAATTGTCAGGGAATCACCACATTTCCCGCACAAATTGGCGCCGGCTCCTCCGCGCTGGGTCTTCGGGATAGAACAGTTTGGATTAAGGGGGGTGCGCATCCTCACCACGCACACACGTCACACTACCAGGAGTTACTCATGGAACTTTTTGCTGTTGTTTGCGACTGTGAAACTATCTCAGTCTGGACTGATTACCTCGATGCTGAAGCAGATGCCGGTGAGCGTCGCGCAATGGATTTTGAAAGTAGCTACCACGTTGAAACAATTACTGAACGGGAGTTACCTGATTTTTGGTTACACAATCCACAGTTATTTATCAGCAGTGTTTTCTGAGAGCTGACCAGTAAGGCTGGCACCAGGGGTTCAATGCCCCTGGCAGCTATTGCCCTCAGTGGAGATGGGCACCACACAACAGGAGATACCCAATGGGTATGCGTCAGAAGCTTGCACTGTCGATGGCGATGGCCGCTAAGGCTTTGGCTGAAGATCAGAGCAAGGAGAAGTTCCAGGTGCAGATGGATCAGGCTCGCTACAAGTTAGCGAACTGGATTGCACCGAAAGGAAAGCTGATCCGTTGAAGCGGGTTGGGAGGTGCGAACCCTCCCACAGCTATTGCCCTCAGTGGAGATGGGCACCACACACTAGGAGGACGCTATGTCTTTTGAGGAGTTGACCAAGGATCAGATCCTTTGTGTCCTTGAAAACTTGCACAAAGATGCAAGTGATTGGCACGAAGATTTTGGTATAGCGTATGGGCTCAGCTACGACGAATCGTTGTCGTTGATGTTCCATCATTTGTGGGTTGCTTTAAAAAGCTGATCCGTTGAAGCGGGTTGGGAGGTGCGAACCCTCCCACAGCTATTGCCCTCAGTGGAGATGGGCACCACACAACAGGAGGTTCCTGTGGCAAAGTTCATACCTAC
>Ga0208019_1000101_pt1 | contig 42732 bp, 41 predicted proteins | sample CB_VirMetaG_5_FD_184540 | JGI IMG/M metagenome (GOLD analysis project Ga0208019, IMG submission 184540) | Freshwater to marine saline gradient viral communities from Chesapeake Bay - CB_1508_1D Viral MetaG (SPAdes) (version 4) | ecosystem: Environmental > Aquatic > Marine > Coastal | place: USA... | reverse complement strand
GAAGTTGGATCACCAGATAATCCATATCCATAAAATCCACCAAGTTGAGTTCCAGCACCAGAATAGAATGTAAAACCTCTTGCCCATCCATTACCTAAATTGGCATTGAAATCTTCGAAGTCTAAAGTAAAGCCCCTATAGCTTTCATTGATTCTATAATGTATATCATCAGTAGATTCAAATGTTGATGGTCCTTCTACTACAAGTGAAGTTGTAGAAACTGTTGTCATATTTGACAGGCTTCCACCAGTGATTTCAGAAGCATTGTGAGTATGTGCTGTTGAAGTAATTTCTGAAAATGGGTGAGTATGATTTGTATCAGAAAATAGGGAGGTTAAGTCTGTTCCCCCAGATAAAATTCTTGCACCAGTTGCGTCAACATTTAAAGTATTGTCAAGATTTAGATTTCCCCCAGCATCGGAAACAAATAGACTATCGCCAATTCTTAAAGCGGCGGCAGGTCCACCAAAATACCCAATAGACATTACAGTTCCTGCACTTGCAGTTATATTTCCAAGCACTTTTAAATCATCGCTAAATTCAAATGTTGTTTCAGAACTATCCCATAAAATTGAATGATCTGTTGGAAGTGATGCACCATGGAAGTAGATTCTCTTGTCTGCGGCACTCGTTGATCCAAAATACAAATCATTCTCTATCACCAAATCATCATCCAAATTCAAATTGTGTGATAATGTAAATTCAGTAGTTCCAGTATCAAATCTAAGATAAGCACCATTATAAGTTGATCCATTGTGAAAATAAACGTTTCCAGTTGGCTTTGTTCCTCCGTAATTTGTTGCAAGGTATGAATTAGAAACTACTCCAGCAGGGAATTCGGCAGATGCAGATCCAGCAAAAACTCCAGTTGTAACTTCTGAAGCTGAAATTGTATCCGCTGTTAATCTGTATTGAGGATGATCATTATTTAAAAGACCAGTTAAATCACCATGAGCAGTAACTCCACCTCCACCCCATAAGGTTGCAATATCTACTCCACCTGAATAAATTGTTCCAGCAGATAATGTTTGTGCTGAAAATCCATATTGTGATTGAACATCTTGTGTTCCCAATTGAATTAATGCGGCAGATGAGAAGCCAAATCTAAATGCTCCATTGGTTGTTCCAGCACACCTAACATCGTCATCGGACCAAATTCCACCAGACCCATAAAATTCATGACGATTAAATGTTGGTTGCCATCCATAATATCCAGTTCCAGCCTCCCAAACAATTTGACTACTTGTGCTAAGAATTAAATCATTAGAAGATGATATTTCAATTCCACCATCAACATATAAATCATTTGTAAAATTAAATCTAGATGTTCCAGTATTAAATGAAAGATGCTCACCAGCGGCAATTGTTCCATTTGAGAAATAAATTATACCGCTTTCATAATGGTCAGTATTAACCCAAATATCCTGTTTACTTTGAAGAACATTATGTTGTGTTCCAGTTATTTGATGTTCAACATCATCAAGATCAATCCCCCCACCCCAGAGAGTTGCGATGTCTGTTCCAGCAGAATAAATTATTCCATCAGCATAAAAATCTGTTCCAGAAAAATATCCATTGTTTCTTGCAGTTACACCAGTTGAAAATTCGAATATATTCGTTCCAGTTAAAAATCTTAATGAAGCTCCCCATTGTGAAATACCATCATGCCAATAAATTCTTCCAGGAAATTCAGTGTCATCCCAATTTTCCCAGTTGACTAATAAATTATATCTTGTAAATAATTCTCCACTTGTATTAACAGAATGAGAAAAATCGAAATAATTGTTTTGAGTATCATATAATAAATGATGAGTATTATAATCCCCATCAGAGTTTCCAAACCAAATTCTTGTTGTATTTGAAGCATTGGTATTTAGATAAAGATCATATCCACCAGAATCTCCATCAGTTGCTAAGAAATTTCCAGCAACATTCATTCCATATCCATCAGGAAAACTTATTTCAAATTGACTTGGGGATGTATCGTTTGTCCACCCAATATTTGCACCATTTTGATCAGCAATAGAAGATCCAGTATTGAATCTTACTTTTGAAGAATTAAAATCTCCATTCATATTGAGATGGAGATCTCCATTAGAATAAAGAGTTTGGCCACTTAAATTGTTGGGAAATAAATAATTTCCAGAATCAAATGTTCCAGAAGTTATTGCTGATGCAGGTAATGTTGTAGTTGTTTCTGCAGAATTATAAAGTGTATCAAAATATTCTTTTAATTGATATTTGTTTTGATGAATTTCTTCTTCACCAATATGACCATATAGAATACTAGTTTGATCAGTTTCTTCTTGAACATTGGTTGTTGACGTATAAGAAGTTACAGTCATTGCAGAATGACCTGTATAACAAATAATTGGACCGGCACCTGAAAATGTAATTGCCCAATCTGCTCTTAATTCTGGCGAAAAGTCATAATTATAAATTGATAGATACATCCAAAGATTTTCAATATGAGGATGTGGATAAACTTCACTAGCAGCACCTGATTTTTGCATGTGAGGAATAACAGTATATCCATTTACATCTGATAATGTTGCAGACGAATAAAATTGAAGTTCATCTGCATAAGGACCACCATCATCATCTATAGTTGCTTGCAAATACCATAATCCATCTGGTCCTTGAAATACACTTGAAGATTCAGCCGCATCATGCTCTGTTGCTCTTATCCAATCATAAAGAGTCCATGGACCCATAAGAGTTGTAGCACTGGCAAGACCAATTGCCATATCATCGTTTGTTGAAACTGTGTATGCACCATCGACTTCAATTGAAACAAGCATTAACCATCTTGTGTAATCTTCATCCCAAATAACAAAGGGATCACGACAATGATATGACCAATCTACTGCAGCATCATATGTTGTCCAAGAGGCACTTCCATTAAAACAGAATTTAATTTCTGGAGCATCCCAATTATTTATGTCGTATGTTTTAGCAACGGCAATTTTTTGCTTTGTATTTGTCCAGTTTCTTCCTGGTCTTGTTGTTGAAAAAGTTGGAGCCGTATAAAATAGATAATAAGCATTATCATGGTGAACAAGATGGGGTGCCCAGGCCATATCAAATTGTTCACCATCAACATTAATATCAGAAATAGAATCAATAATTCCAATTTGATCTGTATATTTTACTCCATTTTTTGTGTGAGCAGAATAAGTATTAGCACTGAAATTTGGAGTTTTAACATGCAAGAAATGGGTACCAGAAGAATATGCTAGTTCTTGCCATTCACTAGTTTCACCACTTGTAATAGATCTGATTCCAATTATATGGTATAATCTTTCTGTTTCATCCCAGTGAATTGTAAAATCTTTTATTCCTGAATAATATGATAATCCACTTACGGGATCTGTTAATGACCATGTAGAATAATTTTCAGGAGAAAATCTATCAGACAATGCAATAGTATTTCCGGTTTCCCAGATATTTTCTCCATTATATTGATCATATCTTCTTCCGTAATAATCCCCTTGAAGTATTAATCTTGTATTCATTCTGAAAAATGAATTTGCAAGAGTATCAGCTGTTACATGATAAAGCTGTGCAGCATTTCCATTTTCATCAAACATTATTTGTGCTGAATCTGTGCCACGTTGATTTAGATATAATCCATCTGTTGCAACATAATTTTGTCCACTATATAAAGGGGCATAAACTGAATAGTCTCCAGTTGAACCACTCACATAAAGAGTATTTGCAGTAATGTTGTCACCATTTTGTAAACCAGTAAATGTTGACCCTGCCAAAGCAACGACATGCCAATCACTATTTGTAACTCCACCAGAAAGAATATAAAGAGTGCTAGTTCCAGAATTATAAACTTGCATTCCTTCTTTTCTTTTTGAAGAAGGAATTGCATCACGTTCTGTATTATTTAATACAGTTCTATATCCGCCTTTTCCATAAATGTCTTCAAATACTGGCCATGTATCTGTATCATTTGGCGGAGTTATGATTCCGGTTAATTTAACTGTTCCACTAAATTCTGCCATTATGTTACCACTATATCCATTTCTGATGCACTAGGATTTGTTGTCCTATATGCATAATAATCTGTTGTAATTCCAAACGAATTTGTAACTGAAACTGTTTCTGGATCTTCCATTGCTACAGGGAATCCCGCATAATAAAAACTGGATGCTTCGCCAAATTTAGTGGGCCAACACATCCACTTATAATTATTTGCATCACATGTATATGTTGCCACTTCGGTACTTCTTAATGCGGAATTTTGTAATCCTTCAATCATAGATTCTGTTGCAGATGTGTCGGAAGACGATCCCCAATAAACTCTCCAATACCAACGTACAGTAAATACTCTTGAAAAACCAGCTTCATTTGTATTTGTCCCAGAGATAGTCCAATTTGTTGTTACATCATCATCCCTTGTATTTCCACCACCATTATCATATGATTCCGAACCATCATTGGCTATCCCATCAAAAATTTGTGTTGCTGGGCTTGAACTATATATGTCAATACTGTTTGTTTCTACATTTGAACTATTTGTTGTTGCCCAACTAAATGTTATAGTTCCAGTAGCAGCAGAATCCCCAACTTCTAATGAGGTTGATTGACCTGCTATAGAGAATGAACTGAATGTTGGTTCTTGATATGGATAAAGGAGGGCATCGAACATTTGAGTCATCGTTTGATTTGTAAAGGTTGTTCCAGCTTCAAGTCCACCGACTGTTTCTGGCATTGGTGTTGCATTTGTATATGTTGAACTTCCTCCACCTCCCCAAAGAGTTGCAATATCAACTCCCCCAGAATATATTTTATTATCAGATCTTAAACTGCCGGAAGTTATGATATCTCCACGAACAACCAAATTTCCATATTTTGCATCTAAAGACATTACGGGTTTATGATTATATGCCGCGGGACCTATTCTATCCCAAACAAAACCTCGTCCTTCTTCAGCTCCCATTGTGAATTTCATTGCTAAATCATTAACATAACCAAACGTATATCCCGATTCCTCTATTTCAACATTATCTCCACCCATTTTAATAGAATATGTATCTATTAAATCTTCTCCTGGATCCTGCCAGAATATACCGGCTTTGCCTGGACCTCCCCAAGTATCTCTGGGGGAATTTCTGACAGCAAACGGAAGTTGAATTTCCGAAGCATAAAGTGTTTTGATAATTTGATTTTTTTTAAGGTTTGAAAAAGTAGATTCGGTTTTATTTTTATATTCTTTAATCCATGAATCATCATAAGAAGGTATTTCTGCGAGTTTTTGTTCTATGACTTGATTTACATCAATAACAGATTGTGTTGACTCAGGAATCGTTTCAGGAATAATATCGTCTATGATAGTTTTTTCGAATAAAACTATCTCAATACCATTTTTTTTGATTCTTCTTTTGGTTATTAATCTGTCCATTTATAAAAGTCCTATTGCCCACCATCTACAAACTCTATCGGTTTGTTTGTCTGTTAAATCCCCATTAACATTTAATTCTGCTGAGCCACTTGCCATTTTTTTAAGATCCCCAAATACATCAAAAATACAATATCTTGCCCATGAAATATCTCTAAAAAACATTTCAACAATATTCTCTTTAATTAAAGGATCTTTTTTTGTTATTGGAATATTCGAATTAAAATCAGTCAATAAAAGAGTTTGGTTACCAAATTGATCATAATAATGTACAGTATATCTTCCTGGAGGAAGTAGTATATTATATTTTCCGTCTAATCCGATTGTAGTATTAAATACTTCAGTTGTTTCTTTATCCTGAAAATACAAAGAAGTTCCAATTGATAAATTAGAAAAATTACCAGAAACTGGAATTCTATATTTTGCTGAGTATTCATCATTAAATATTATCTGGACTTTAATTTTACCGTTTGAATTAATATCCATTTTTTTATTTAATATTGGCTCAATGAAATTCAAGCCCCCATCAAAACTTACTCTAAGATCTATTCCACTATCTTTATCACAAGATATTATTGCAGAAGTTGGATTCTCTATCCCAAAATCTTTTAGATTATAAGTTATTGATTCATAAACTGCAGCCATATATGTTTCTCCTTATGACTAAATATTCTGCTGAGGAGAAAGCACATATGATATTCCATTTTTCTTTTCAACGTTAAACACCCAATTAGCAATATCTTTTAACTCGTCTATATGGGTTATAATGATTATATTTTTGAAAACGTCGTGGGTATTTTCAAAAAATTTCGATACTGAATAAAGGTTATTTTGATCTAGAACCCCAAATCCTTCGTCAATAATCCAAACACTTGATTTGTTCAAATTACTAACTGAGATGAGAGCATAACGAATAGCAAAATTGGTCAGTAAAGATTCCATTCCACTTCCCATAGCTGCAGGACGAGTATCATCCGTCATGCCCTCAGATCTCATTACGATATTAATATTAGTAGATTCATCGATTTTTAGATATATTCCAAATGGAACTACATTAGATAATATTTTATTTATTTCAAAATTAATTTTTGGAATATATTGATTTAGAACCCCGATGGGAATTCCATCTCGATGCATAGCACTACAATATGTTTTATATACTATTCTATCTTCTTCAATTTGCTCTATTTTTTCTAGTCGAGATTCTAGATCATTAATATCCCTTTTCAAAACTGCAATATCGCTTTGGGTATCTGAAATCAATTGACCGTATTCGAGATACTTCTTGTCTTTTTCTTTTCTAAGAACTTTTAACTCATTTATTTTTTTCGTAAGTCTTAAATTTTCTTCGACAATTTCTTCATGAGATTTTGCATTTTCATAAATTGATTTTGCAAGTTTAAGAGAAACTTCTTTAACACCAATTTCATTTTTAAATTTAAATAATTCTTGATCAAGGGATTTTATTTTTTCAATACCTTGATTTAATTTTTCTCGAATAAATTCTTGGGTCTTTAAAACGTCTTCAGATGATTCATATCTTTTTAATTCTTCTTCTAATTCATTTTTTTCTTTAATAAGGTTTTTAGTTTCTGAAATTATTCCGTTGCATTCTTCTTTTTTACTAATAAAGTTTTTCAAATATGCACAAGTAATATGACGAGGGTCATCGACAACTGGGCAAGCATTACTATTAGTAATATCTTTTTTATAAATTTCCAAAACTCTTTTTTGTGAAGAAATTTTATGAGATAGATTTACAATTTTATTCCTAATTTTTTCTGCTTCTCTAGCCTTTTCAGAGCATTCAATCAGATCCGAATTATCCAGAATAAATTCATCTTCAATAGCTCGAATTTTATTTTGAATTTTTTCTATTTTATTCTCAATACCTTTTTTATTCTCTGATAATTCTTCTATATTTTTTTCGAGAATTTTAACATCCTCTTTTAATTTCGGAATAGGTTCTTTAATAGAAATTCCGGTATGAATTTTTTCACTAAGCTCATTTATTTCCTTTATAATTTTTTCTGTTTCTTTTTTAGCTTCTAATCCATTTTGTTTATAAATACTAAGAACTTTTTCTAATTTTTTAAGATTACTAATATGCACATCCCGTAATTCTATTTCTGAATCACGGTTATAGTTCTTAATTTCATAATCATAATTTCTTAATACGTCTTTAGCATAATCATATTTTTTAATAAAAACATCTAGCCCTAGAAGTCTTAACATATTAGTGGCTCTTGCAGCTGGTCGCTGTTGAATAAATTCACTATCCCCGTTTTGAGTAGACAAAGTTGTAGTAATAAAATCTTCATAAGATCCAATTGCATTTCTAATTATTTTTTCAGTTTCAGTTCTTTGAGTCTCATTTAGATTTTCCCATTTACCATTTTCATTTTGTCTTTTCAAATCAACATCAGTTCTAGTATGAATATAAGCCCCTGACTTCTGATATTTTTTCTCTGATTTTCTTTCTAATCGGTAAATAATTCCTTTAATATCTAATTCTAAAATCACTTTACAATATTCGTCATCAATATTTTTATTTATTAATTCTTCGTTTTTTACATTGCGAGTTATTTTGTTGAATAAAGCATAAAGAATAGCGTCAATAATTACAGATTTTCCTACAGCATTTTCACCGAATAATCCCACAATTCCTTTTGTCTTTTCAAAGTCCAATTTAACTGGTGAACCGTAAGACATAAAGTTTTCTATTTCAATAGATTTCAAAGACCAATTACAATTAGTAAAATCCTCAAATTCATTTTTAACTACTTTTTCATGAATATTAAAATCGAGTTCTTCTAATTTCAAAATAGTTTTCTCGTCAATGTTTTCTATTTCTGACCATTTACGAAGTAAAACTTTTTGGACGTTGAAATCATTAACATTGATTAATCCATTAAATTCAATTTCCTTTTTTGAATTGGATATTGAAGGTCTAAACAATAATTGAATCGAAGTTACTCCATATTTTTCTTTGATCATGGAATTTAATTTTATGATTTCGCTTTTTGAAATTTGATCTGCTGCTGAAGGCCAAATAACTCTTACTCTACATTTTTCAGGTAAAGATAGATCTGGAAGGATTCCTCCGTCTGCATGAATGGTAAAAAATCCATATTGATTTTCTAATCTTCTAAATTCAACATCAAAATTATCTGGTTCAATATGCCAAACAAGATATCCTTTTTCTAATTCTTCTCCGTGATTTTGTTGGATCAAACTACCAGGATACCACATAGTTCCATCAGGGCGAATTGACTGACGTTTGTGAATATCCCCAAGCATTACATAATCGAAATTTTCAAAAGTATGCATTGAAACATCTGCATTATCCAGACTAAAATTATTATCAAGAACACATCCTTGAACCGATCCATGATAAAGCGCAATATAAATGTTTCCAGTTTTTTTCTGATCTTTAGTTAATCGGAGATATGGTTTATCATCAAGAAGGCTGTTGACCCCATAAATAATTCCAGGGCTGGGATTTCCTGGTACTTCATGATATCCGGTTTTTTCATAATAGGTCAAACCAAATCCATAATCTTTAACCGAATTTACAATTGGGGTTAAAGCATCCAATCGATCCTGATTTGACATATTCATATCGTGATTTCCAGCTATTAAATCAACCGGGGCAATTTCTAAAAGATTCTTGAAAAAATCAGTTGTAAGCACAACAAGTTCTGGAGACATTGTAATCTTCGAATGAACAATATCTCCAGCTAATACAATTCTATCTACATCCACTTCGGCTAAATCATCATAAAGTTTTTCAAATACTTCTTTATATTCTTGTTGACGATCTTTAAGCCTAATATGAACATCAGCAATATGGGCTATTTTCATAATGTTGCAATTGCTGCATCAAGCTCGTCAAATGGCTGTGCAGACTTGATCAAAGAAATAATTCCGGTTTGTCCCGAGTTATTATAAATTTCCGACAAATCGTTAAACTCATTATACCTAGATTTTGGTAAAATGTAAACCTCGCAACCAATACCTATCAGAAATCTTGCTACCTTTATTTCTTTTTCTTTTCCAGTTTTATCGGCATCAAATCCTAAAATTACTGTAGATTTATTATAGATTAAATTCTTGATCAATCTACTATAACTTCTAATGTTGGTTCCGAGAATTGGAATCGCATTATAACATACGATGGCATCAAATACACCTTCTGTGATCATAATAGGTTTATTCCAATCAATAAACTTTTCACCAAAAATAACTTCATCTTTTTTAAGTCGGGGATTTTTATATTTTAATTTTGAAGTACCATAAAAATCTCGAGCAATAAAATAATCTATTTTACCCGAAAGAGATTTAGATGGGATGATAATTCTATTTTTATATTTTCCTGTTTCAGCATAACACATATCCCAGCGATCGATTATCTTTTGATTGATATTCCGTTTTTTGAGATAGTTAATAGCTGCTGTATAGTTTAATGAATCATCCCATCTAAATTTTAATGATCTAAAATCGTCTAAAGATAAAACTTCCTCTTGGGGTTTTTCTTTTTTTATTGGACGATAATTCGAGCTTAAATTTTCAAATTCTAAAATTTGTCTTGGAGTACCATGATCAGAAAAAAGTTTCTTTAAACTTCCTCTATATCCACATGCCCAACAATGAAAAACCTTTTTGTCTAAATTAACAAAGAGATGAAATTTATTTCTATTGTCATCACAATGAGGACAATTATATTGAAGATCGGGTTTATCCCTAGAACTACTTTTTGGAAGTCCAAATATCTCATATAATAAACTAATCAGTAGTGGATTGTTCATTCAGTTTCTCCAAATGAGCTAAAGCAATGATAGCAGAATCAGCCATATCATAACATTCTTTGCGAGGCTTTCCTTCATTTTTTCCTCGAGAAATAGCTGGCCAATCAATATCAGTATATTTTTTTGCAATTTCAGTCCGAACTAATTCTTTTCGATCTGATCCTTTTGGGAATCTTAAATCGGGGAAAGATAATTTTCGAGCTGTGTTCACATTATAATATACTGGAGTTTGATTGTAAATAAATTTTGTCATCATTGATACCATTCCGTTAAACATAGAAAGTTTACTCAGAATTTGTGCTCTAGAAAACCCCTCTTGAAACATAACTAATGGTTCTTCAATTGCAATATGTGATACTAATCCCTCATAATCTTTTAATATTTCAGCTACAGCCTCAGCTTTATCAAACAAAGTTTCTAATTTACTGAGTGAAATATATGATAGATTATGGAGATTCCCCTTCTTATCTATGATACAGTATCCAACAACTGAAGTGCTAATGTCCAATCCGAGAATTAATTCGTTATTCATAAAAGTCCTCCTAAACTAAGCTTTTTTGGTTTTAAAGCATCGTAATTTCCTCGAACGTCCTATAGTCCATGAATGGGTATTAAATTAATCTGACGTTGAAAAAATGCTCTTTTTATATAGGTTTATAACCAATGCGCATTGAAGTAATACGTCTGTTTGCTTCCATAATAAATATCTAAATCTTTTTTAAACTTTTTTCGAAAAAAAGATTTACTTTTGCCTTTAGACCCCGATATAATCCGTCAAGACGGCGACGGCTCTGGCGCCTGGGCACACTGGACATCTGCACATATACACATATACAGAACAGAACATATATAATATTATTAATAATACAAACAGAGACCCAAAGATTATATTCCCTGAGTCTCTGTCTTTTTTATAGATTCAATGAAACTTTAAAGGTTAATGTATCCAATTTACTTTTTTCAACTGGTTCACTTAATTTTGCATAGGCTAACGGAATATCATCTTCATCATATAAAGCAATTTCAGTTATCCATATACTATCTGCTTCTTCAGGACGATAATATGCCCTAGCATGATTGTAAGTATGATTAGCAGTTGAATTGAATTCATTCTGACCCGCATGACAGAAATAGATCATTTTATAATCATGGGTGACAGTTCTGTACGTAACAGAAGCTCTTGATGGGGCATAGGCCCCTGAGAATGATATTTCTTGTCGGACGGTTTGATCAGTATTTAATACACCTGTTGTGGTATTATATGCTCGGATATTTGAAGTATTTGCAGTCCATACTTGAGCACCATCATAAAGACCTGGAATATCAGCAATCAAATCATCTCTTCCATACATATCAAATATGATAAATATTCCTTTTTCAAGAAATGCTATTCCCAGAGGAGTATCTCTCCCATCATCACCGTGTGACCAATGAGTTGCAGCAATATGGGGATCAGTTGTGTCAACTTGGAAATGATCCCAACTTGTTGCATCGACATTAGGATTTGCTCCACCATCTACTTGCCCAGTATATGGGTGTTCTCCGTCGGTAATATATGACCCAACGTTTCCAGTTCCAACTGTATTTCCAAATAGATAACATGATGCACATCCATAAACACTATTATCATATTCATTCGCTGCAATATATGTTACTCCCTGAGAGTTTACATAAGGAGATCCATTAAAAGTCGATCCATAAAGATAGAAAAAATTTCCGGCGGTATCAGTTGGAACAGCCATCCTTAATGTTGAACCATCAATATATGATCCACATTCGCTTTCAGGCATCACTGCAATTATCATTCTTTTGGCGTTATAATAATCAGTTAATGTTCCAAATGCCTTCCACCATTCTTCCTCATCTGATCTTGCTATACCAAATGAATGAAAAAGATTCTTTAGTTCATCGGTTGCAATAGACCAGTCTGCAGTTCCTCTTTCAACCATATACCAAGACAAATATGTATCCCCTGGGTTTGTTGTATCCCCTGATGCAGTTTTAAAGGTGGAATAAGTTTTTGTACTTCCCTTAAATGTATCATCGGAAGATAAAGGTTTAAATACTGTAATCGGATTAGCCATTTTTCATATCTCCTTAAAATATAAGTCTTACGTTCATTGCAGTTCGTTTATTGGTCGATCTTCCAGTGATTGTAATTACAATATCTGTAAATGCATCCCCAACACTCCCGACGAGTTGTGTAAGTTCATTTATTGAAAGATTCCCAATAAATGTAAGAGTAAATTGGGCTCCAATTTTTTGGATAGTAAATGCTCTATCGAAAACTTCATCGGAAAGAGAAGTTGGATTCTGAAGTTCATAATAGTAATCTTCACTATAATTTTCACCAGTAGGCCATTGAGTTGAAACATTAAATACTAAAGTATTTCCCTCTGAATTAGATCCAATTGAAAATTCTCTATCGACTGGTCCTGGTTCATTATCAAAGAAAATAACAGGAACTCCCGGTCTGAACATTCCCTTATATAAAACTAAACTTCGTGGCCTAGGTTTGAAGCTTCCAGTTTCGGGAACATGACCTGAATCAAGTGGGCCTGTAGTTGGAACTGCTTTATAATCTGTATCGGAATCACCAAGTCCAAATTTAGTAATAAAGGTCCCATCCCCCTCAATTAAATTATAAAGCCTTTGCTTTCCTTTGAAAGTCAATTTAGCTTCAACATTGACAGTTGTTGCGCTTTCTATAAATCCCATTATATTCTCCTATAAATCTAATTCCAGTTTGACTACAACGAATTTTTGATCGTTCTTTTCGAGAGGTTTACTTAATTTTCCATACATTAATAATTCATTGTTCTCGTTATATGCTCCAACCTCGGTTATATAAACCGAGTTTCCTTCAACATGAGTTGGGTTTTGAGTAGAATTGAATTCGTTATTTTTAGCAACACAAGTTGCTCCTAATTTATAAATACTTGATTCAAGATTTCCAGACATATATCCAAAGACAAATAATTGATCCCCCGCAGTATAATTTGATACACCTTTATATACTAATGCCGAAGACGGATCTGCCCAAGTAGTACTCGACATACCCCCAGTATAAGTTTCAGTTAATTCAGTTCCTGCTGAAAATGTTGTATTAAGATACACGGAGTTTTCTACTTTCCAACTAGTAATATCTAAGCTAGTTTCAGAAGTCCCTGTTGCAATATATATCATTCCCCCATTTGAATTTCTAGATATACCGTAATCTTGTGCAGCAGTATTTACAACCCAAGGACTTTCTTCTACAAATAGTTGAATTTTTGAATGATGGATTGTTGGGGTAAATACTGCATAATTTGCACATGGATATTTTCCATAATAACCACCCTCACCAAATGTCCTAATATTTCCAGAAGCGTAAGCTGGACTAGAGAATTGGTTATAATCATAAGTAATAAAGTAAGTAATTCCTGTTTCAACCCATCCGCCTGTAGCATCTAATTGAGAAATAATTGGTTGTGGTAAAGTATAATTACCAAATGAAGCAGCTTCAAGTGCTTGATTTATTTCAGGATCATCAATAATTGCTACTTTAAGATCATAGAAGATTCTACCTATAATATCACTTGAACTTAAAGCTCCATTTCTCAAATAGTTATATCTTTGCCCAGAAACGGGATCTAGCATAACGGATCCGGCTGAGTCATAAAGCTTAAGTCCAGTAGTTAAAGATCCATGATACATAATTGTCGGTAATGAAATGTATTGAGTTCCAGGAGCTAAAGCTTCAGCAGTACTTAAATCGGTTCCAGTTGGGAAGATCAATGCTTTAAGTTGACCCAAACTATTTGTTTCACTTCCAATTGCCATTCCAATTACTCCATTAGCTGAAGCATTTTCATTGAAAGTTCCCCCATCAAACATTTGTTCTCTTAATTGATCCATCCCAAATTTTATTTTTAGCCAGCAATTTGCAGGATTATCAAAAGCATTTCCCGCATAAGAAGTAGTAGAATCTGCAGTAGTATTAAGTATTACCCATGCGGGTAATGCTGCTTGATCAGCTTCTTGTCTAAGGGGAATTCTTTTATCAACATTGAAAGTCCAGAATTCTTCGTCATAAGTAATCCCTGTTGGATTATACATTAACAATTGTGGAATACCATTTGAATTTGGAGTAAACCAATTTCCAAAATAATGTTCTGATTGTGTTGCACCTAATGTTGCTGTTGTTGCTGTTGATAATAATGGAATTGCAATTAAACATTTTGAATAATCAATTGAACCGCTATATGTTTGCCACCAAGAAGTCATTCCACTAGATCCATCAATTTGATATACTCCAGCACCGGTAAATGTTGTCATAGCAGAATATGGGCCAGTACTAGTCATTCCACTAGTTAAAACTTGAGTGAAAAATATTCCACTGTCATTTCCTAAAGAATCTAATGAGTAATTTAATTCTGTACTTGAGCTCAAGGGAAATTGGGTTTCATAAGTTGATCCAGTTAAAACCTGACGGACAACTTGAACTTGACCTGGTTCGAATCTCTTTGTAGTAAAAAGCCCGAATTGTTGGGTAGAATCGCTTTCTCCTGAGGAGCTATCAGCAAATACAGTTATTGACTGTGAAGATGAAGTTGTTTGACCATTGATTGAGAAAATTTTCAGAGATACTTGATAAACTCCATCAGATAAAAATTGATGAGTAGGATGAATTTCAGTAGATTGAGATCCATCTCCAAAGTCCCATAATACAGAGGTAAAATTTCCTGTAGAAGTGTTATTAAAATTAACTGTCAATGGTGCTACACCAGTTTTAATTGACGCAGTAAATAATGATTTTAATTCAGCCATAATTTTCCCTATGTTATATTAAGAGTTAAAGTCGCATACTTGCCTGAAGTCTCGCCCTTTACTCTTATATATGTTGTTCCAACAACACCTAAAGTTCTGAATGTTGCTGTTGAAGTGTCAATTGAAGTTGCGATATTGAAATCATAATCTTCAAGTGGCCCTAAATTTGTCCATGAATATCTTTCAATATAGTTTCCATCTACAGGAGGCCATTGTGTTGAAACACTAACTGTAATATCCGATTGATAAGTTGTCAAATTTAACTCAGTAGAAGATAATTGAATAACTGCATTTCCAGTAGGCTCAATTCCAGATGCATACACTTTATATGTTAAATCATTTAATCCGGGTTCGGGATCTAAAATTTCTTGAGCTTCAATATCTGCAGTATTTAAATCATAATCAATTTCTGAATCACCAAAAGAAAATTTAACTAAGTCGAAAATATTATCAAGTTTAAATCCTTGTGCTATTAATTTTCTTCCTGCATTTGTTAATCGAAGAGAAACAACAGGGCTTGGATCATCGTTATTTAAAAATGGCATTATCTATCAACTTTCTTCAAATATTGTTCCATCTCTAGGGCCAGGAGGACCTGGATCCGGAGCTGCTGGTTCAGTATCAATTTCTCCATCACTAGAGTTAGTTCCGTCCCATGGGCCGGTTACTACTATTCGGGGTTCAGTAGTATTAAATATTTCTAAATTTATTCCAAATAAATTTTTCTTATTTCTGTAATTAGCAATTCTCCACCAATAAGCGGTATAAGGTTCTAATACAGATTCATTTGTGTATAAATATCCATCGTCAGCATAATCTTGAACAATAATTGGAACTGTAATTCCAGATCTAGTCCATAGATTTTCTGTTAAAGATAAGTATGATGAATATTCACCTCCATCAATAGTTCCAACATAGTGTACAGAAGTATATCCAGTCCACCATGCATCAGGTTCTAATGCTATTTGTGATGAACTAATCCAACCAGAATATCCGGATCCTGGGCCAAGATTCTCTTTCCAGTAATTACCAGAATCTCCTCCCCCTTCCCAATAATCAACCCAATCAGTAAATCCAGTCCAGTCAGCTGGTAGTTCATCATAATAGCCGCTAACTTCATATCCATAAATATTTGAATAAGATTGCCATCCGCTTAGAACATAAGTCCCGCCTGTATCTCCTGTAAATTGGAAACTATTTAATTGATCCGTATACGTTGATTGTCTTAACCCGTATGTTGTTAATCCTGTCATTGGAAGATAATGAATTTCTAATCTATCTGAATCTCCAACACCATTAAAAGTAACAAGAGCTGCAGTAGTTTGCATCATACGATATGGAGCATAATATCCATTAGCATCTAATGGAGCTGTCTCAATTATTGGTTCATTTGCTTTTCTGAAGAAAGTAAAGTTCCTTCCATAATAAGTTATATCATTTAAGATTTGTTTCTTATATCCGGTAGAAATTAAATCATGTCCACTATAATTGTCAATTCCTTCTTGATCCCCCCAAGACAAAGGAGCCGATGTTGATAATTGAACCCGATAGAAATATTCGTTTTTATCTTTAAGGATTGGTTGGTTTAAACTATCAATTCCACCAAATGTTATTCCCCCACTTAAAGAGATTGTGTTCTCTGTTAAAGCAGCCATATTCATTGTTGGAAGTCCCCAAGTAATCGTTTCTAAACTTTGATACCCATCATTATCAAATTTTTTAATTTGTCTCGGGGTTGCCCAATTATAAAAAGAAATTATTTTATTGAATTTAGCTCTGGTATGGCTTTCAGTTACTCGATTTATTAATTGGTAATAATTAGAATTTAAACTATAATTTGGATTTATCTTTAAAAATTCTAATATCAAAATAGAAGCAAAAGCATACTCAACTGGATAATCAATAATATCGCTCATAATAGCAATTGTTATTGATCGATTTATTTTGTATTGATTAATATCGGGAGTAAATTCAATATTATCGGATATTATTCCTTCCCAAATATCTTGATACTGAGGATCATTAAGATTGACTTGACTCCATAATTGACATAGATTAATTAACCCATTATAAGACTGATGTGCATTAGAATAACAAGCATATAATTTTCCTAGTATTCCGGAATTTATATAGTTTTGCCAATTAATTCCACTTCCATTTTCGCCCATTGGTAAATAGAATAATCCTATTTTAGGATAGGTCTTAATTTCATTATTGCTATAATTTACACTCTCAATTTTTACTGTTTGATTTAAATAAGGAACATAAGAAGAATTGATATTGATATAATCACCGTTTTCTAAATTAGAAACGTATGATAGTTTATAAACCCCAAAATCATCATATTCAGCAATTACATTTAATATTGAGTATTCTTCTTCTGAAAAAATCAAAGAGGATCCGGACTGTTCAAAAAGCTCTAATTTTATTTCAGTATATCCACTTTCAGAAATATTAGTTGCTGAAAATGGAAGTTGAATTGATGATTCGTTACTTGAAATAATAAGCTGATCAGAATATTCAGTTAGATTATCAGATCCAACTCCATGTCCTCCCCATTTGCCCGTTCCAGATATTGGCTCAATACTAGGACTGTTTATTGCTTTAGTTGATCCTGAATCTAGCAGTGAAATCGAATTTGTAATCGATGTTATGGAATATGTATCCGAGATTTCAGAAATCAATTCAGCCGGATAAGTCATGATATTAACTTCATCAGAAAGGGTAACTTCTTTTGATCCAGTAGTTATAAGGGGAATTATTTCGTCTTCTAGTTTCTGAGTTTTATTGCTTGTTAAATTCAATAAAGAAATATTTGCATCATTAGTATTAATTTTAGTTATAACAGGAGTAATGAAATCTAGTGGAACTTCTTCATTAAATGGCAGGGTCTTAGCAGAAAGTTCACTTGTATTCCAAATGTGCTTTTGTCTATTCCAGAATTGATTTCGATATAGAGTTCCGGTTGACAATACCTTAGTTGATGCCGGCAATAACTTTTCAGCAATTACTGCCCAGTTGTCATCTAAGAAATCAATATAAGGCTCTAAAGTAGTTAATGACCAGGGAGTAGCAGCATTATTATAATATTCAATTCCCTCATTTTCAAGTAAAGGATATGAAGAATTGTATCTTGCGTATCCATCAGAGGGAATTAGATTTTGAATAATATTTTCATACCATAAAGTTTCATCTGGTTGGCTTAATCCAGAGAATGAAACTATTTCTCCATTAACATTTTCAACCCCATCATGATCACCCCAACCCCAATCATAAAACTCATATTCAATAGCACCAATTGGATCAAGATTGAGTTCTAAATACTTGGTGTTTCTTAAACCGGGATAAGGATAATCTTTGATTTCGCCAGTTGTTGGAATTACATATTTTCTTTCTCCTGCATCGGTATGAACTACTATTTTAGATGGAGCTACAATATATCTTCCACTATTTCTACCATCGATATTCTCTATTATTTCGGAGATTGTAAACAGTCTTTCAGGGATTCCATAAATGTTTGCAAACATTCTCAAACAAGATTCAGTTCCTTTACGTTTATAAAGATAAACCAAATTTGCAAGTATTCTTCTCCATCTTTCAAAATCAACATCTTTACCTGATATTAATTGTTGGGAATATCCAGTAACATAATTATCAAATGTTGGATAAATATACGTGCTAAGATCACTTTGATTTAAATCCCTAGCTAAAGACCAATTCCATTGATTTGCTAATAATAGAACAAGATCATCGGGAATGTGATTATAATTTTCGTATCCTATTGTGTGAAGATCTGAAATTGCATCTTGATATTTTTTTATTTCATCAAAATTTCTAGCATAAGTTGAAACTAATTTATATGCAAGTTGAGTATCACTATCTAGAATTTTTTGTCCTTCAGGATATAATTTCCTCCACATAATCTCGGTGGTTTCATTATCAATGAGAGTTGCTTGAGTTAATTCCGTATTAATAAAAGTATTATACGAGCTTCCTTCACATATCAATATATTGTTAACAATTGAATCTCTTGGCCAATAGTTATCTTTATCTATTGGAGGTTCCAATAATGCTTTTTCGTAATCAGAAAGACTTGCAAAAAAAGGCTTGATAACTTGATCTGTTGGGGATACAATATAATCACAATCTCCACCTACTGGTTGACCATCGAGATAAAGAATCATATAAGTTAGACCAGTAGTATAAGTTTCAATAGTGAAAATATTATTGATGTCACTTCCGGATAATTCATATAAGGAATATTTTGTAATCTCGTTCTCTTGTAAACCAACTGATCCATACATATAAACATTATTCGAATTAAACATTAATGAGGTAGTACCAGTTGTGGCAGATAAAATAGCAAAACCATTTGGATAATTCGTTTTGATGTTATCAATAGCGTAAGAAATAATAGCATATACCGAACCAAAATATGCCATATTAGACATAACAGTTTCATTAATCGGTAATTTAGCTTGATCGTTATCAATAAAGCTTTCGTCAATTTTTATAGTTGGATCTGTTTCTAATAGATCTTCGAGAGATTTATATCCGCTTTTAGTTCCATCCATTGATACTGAAACGATCTTAATTTCAGGACTAGGAGCTGATTCAATTTCATCATTAAAGATGTCAAAGCTATCATCAAATAGTTTCATTAAACGTCCTCATCATCAAATATAAATTCATCATTTATATTAACACGATAATCTATAATATTTCCATCTGTTTCTTCAGTTGATAAAGTACCCATCGAGAATGTTTTATACACATTTCCTGCATAATCATAAATTTTCATAATTCCAGAAGTTCTATCCATTGACCGTTTTCCATATAATGAATAACTTAATGTTTTAGAATTATGTTCAACTAAATTCACTTCTATTAACTGAGACTCAAATGAATCTGGCCAAATTTTAGCTATCAAATTATTTCCATCTAAATCTAGATCTTCATTTACATAAGGGGAAACTTTAAGCTTTTGTCCTGCTGAATTATGTAATGATCCTACAATTTTTTTAGTAATTCCTAGGGGGGTTCCATCACTACTGAAAAATTCTATATTCCATCCATAGAAGAAATTATCTCTTGTTTGAGGAGTTTTCATAATTTCTCTATTGCCTTCAAATTCCGAAGGAACTATTAAAATATCCCCTTCAATACTTCCAATTTCTATTCGTGTTTGAGGAGGTCTAATAGAGAAAATATATTGTCCTGGATCTGACAAACTGGAAATATTCAAAGTCAAAATTCCAACTTCATTTGAAAGAGTAAATTGATTAAAGTTTTTCCAATCTTCAATTATTGATCCATCTTTTATTGAGGTATGTTTTACTTCTAATTGTTCGTTACTAACTCTTGCTTCTATTTTTGAATTAATGGAATTAGTATTGTCAAAGGTATTAATTCTGTCAATAACAGCTTGCATTTTATCAGTTAAAGAACTGATAGTTGTTGTTACTGTATTCCACAGATTCTCATTTACCATTGTCATTAGTTTTTTTAAGAATCTTATATTTTGAAGAATAGCTAATTGGGCTGTATTTTGAACAATGCCATCACCAGGACCAATTACTCCGTCTTCATCATTATTAGGATCATATTCATAAGAAAGATTGATAGCATAAAATACTAATTCATCACCTTCATTTGCTGTATATCTCCAATAATAATAGGGATTTTCAGGCCCGTTAGTATCATATGTTTTATAAATTGGAACTGCACGTATTGGTAATACTGATGTCGGAGTTGAGGGGGGTAATACATAACCTATAACTCCATAATCATTCCAATTGTCTGATGGGGTCGAATTATCTGGAAGATAAAATGAGGATTGTCTTCTATATATATCTTCAGGCACTTTTCTTCTTGCTAGTCCCAGTGGGACCATTGGGTATGTTAATTCAAGATTATTAATTGGAGCACGATCTAAAATTTTCCAATCATATTCCCCTTGATAAGAGTTACCATTAATAACATCCGGGGTATTTGGAAATTTAATTAATTCATTTTCAATTCCCTGATTTGGATTTGGAACAATTCTTGACCAATATTCTCCTCGTGCATAATTTAATACTCCAGCATTAAATAATTCCCTTGTATAAACATCATAGGTATTTCTACTCACTCCTTGATTTACAGAAGAATCAGTATCACATAAATTCCAAATTAAATCAATAGAAGTATAAGATCCTTGCCAATTATACCATTCATTAATATCGGATTCATTAGTAGATTCAACTAACATATCCCGGGTTATTCTTAATGTATCAAACCCTTCTTCAGCTCTAAATTGATATGGAGGATTATCTGCAGTAAAATCATCGATAAGGGCAGGATTAAAATTTTCATCAACATGAACCCAACCATCGTCAAATTTCTTACTTATAATATAAACGGAAAAAGTATCATTGACATTCAGATTTTTGAATGTTGCATAATGTTGTCCTGGTGGTAAGATAGCAATATCATGAATTTCTTGTTCATTAAACTCAGGATTTGGAGCCTGGTATATATTTTTCATCAATAAGATAACAAATCCGCCATCTTCATCAGCAACAATATTATCTCCTGTTTGGTTTATGACTACTCTCATATCCCAAAATTCAATATTAACAGTTTCTCCTTCTAACCCCCTTAATGGAGCATATCCAAAATTTGTTTTTTTCAAATGGACTGGAATTACTTTTTCTTTATCACTATATAAAAATTCATATTTTTGCATGTTAAGCCTCTACTACTTTAAATTCAAATCTATCATTTGAAGTATAATAAACTGCATCATCAATTTTATATCTGAATTCAATTTGATATTTGTGTTTGTAATAAAAGTAATCAAACATAATGGTCAACCTATTCCCATATGAATCACTATAAGGAACAGTATCCCAATCTTTAAATGTAAATTTATTATTTCCATCAATTAAAGAAATTCTAAATTCTAAATTATCAATTGTTACTTCTGTTGAAGTATATTTTTGATAAATTTTTAAAGGAATATTTGCAATACCGTAATTTGGATATGATTCCAAAAGATTCGGTATAGTGATTTTATAATCAACATCATATCCAGACATTGTTATACCTGAAGATGCTGAATATGAATCAGTCCATATCAATTCTATATATGGTTTAAAATATGTGTGTGTTTTTTCTGTAAAAAATTTGGCTATAGTTTTATTTTCACCAGTTAAAGCCTCATAATCATCAGTATATTTTACAATTAAACCGAAGTTATTACCTGTAAAATTGCTCCATAATTCTATTTCATCTGTTACGTCTAAAGATAAAACTTCATTGGCAGCATTATAATGACCAGAAAATACTTGGTATAAATAGTCTCCACCTGCTGAAGCCCATTCTGTTAAAGTTGCCGCAGATGTCCAATTACTAAATCCAGCAGTCCCACCAATAAAATTATATCCTTCACCTTCATCCCAATCTTGTTGAACAACCCCAACTTCAAGATCAAAGCTATTTGCAAATACTTCGTCTGTCTCTAATCTTATTGGATAACATGGATATAATTTTAATGTTGCTGTTGTTCCAGTAATATGAGGAACATATCCTAATTGATATTGCTGATTATATCCAGAAAATTCAAATCTAATTAAATGTCTAGTTACTCCATCTTCTCCATACCATAATTCCATCACTTCATTTAATCCTGTATTTATTGTTGGAGTGTTTTGAATTAATGTGTTGGATTTAGATGGGTAAAGCCTGTATGTTCCCATAAAAATATCCTCCAAAGATATCTGTGTGATTATAAATATTGATAAAAAAATTATTCAAGTAAATCTCTATTACCAAATTGGCCATCCATCACTTGAAATTAAAATTTGTGGTGTTGATGTTGTTGAATCAACAACGACATATTCATATGGATAATTTGTTATGTCTGTAAGCTTAACATACCCTTTTGTATATCTCCTATAAAGCGTGTCTCCAATTGCATATGCTGTATTGTCTGTTGGGAATCCTAAATCAAGTCTTCCATATGGAGATCTCAATAAGCTCCAAGGATAGCGTCCCCCTGCGGCAACTGGATTTGTTGCACTTATTGTTGCCGTTCCTGCCCCAATAAGAGATGCGGCAATTAATGGACCTTCTGATGGAGTTGTACCATCTTCTGCCATACCCTTGACATCCCACATTAAAAGTGGAGTTTCTAATATATCTTTTGACAAATAATTTGCATATGTGTCATAAGCGTTTTCCCAATCTGTAGCATCATCTGGGAAGGCAGAATCAACATATTCCATCATAGCCATATCAATTGTTCCAGCAAATGAACTTGATCTATATGCTAAACCATTTACAGCAATAATAAATTTGTCTGTATTTATTCCTCTTCGTATTTTAGAAACCAGAGAATCACAAGAAGCTTGATAATATGCAAGTTCATCTAAATATTCTGGTCCATCTGTATCTGAAACTACACCATCATTATCCAAATCCATAACGGATCTACAATTGCCATCGGGATAACCATTGTGTGCCCCACATGGCCAATTTGGATAACTTCCGTAATTTATAAAGTCAAAGAATATTCCAGTATAATCGTCTAAATTTCCACTACTATTAATTCTTGTTACAATAAAGTTTGATATAGAATCAACCGCCGCAGGAGAGGAAAAGTTGACAAGTAAGTTATGCCAATCATCATAAAGAACATAAGGAACTATTACATCCAATTCATCCCGCAAATAAAAGTCATTGTCATTCACAAGATCATAATAATCCCTTTTCCATGATCCAACTGGATCATCTGCCCAATCTTCTGAGACTCCCCACAAATAAAAATAATCAAGTAATATTATGTCATCATTTCTTGTTCGTAATGAATCCGTCATACCAGTGAGAACTGTCCAATAATCTTCATTGAACAATTGGAAATGAAATTGTGCTACATCTAAAGATGCAATACTGTCATAATCTGCTGATGTGAACTCTTCTGTATATGTTGATTGTTGATAATTGGAATATACTGGAAATGAGTCAAAAGAGAATAAGCTTGCAACTTCACTACCACCTAATGTATGAACATATGTTCCAACTTTCTGAACATTAACTTCAACTTGGGATCCCCATAATATTACAGATCCACCAACATCTGGAGTTGCATCACCTGCTGGCATATATCTGAAATCATATGTGTCTTGTAGATTGCTAACAACCCATCTGTCAACCACAATGTGAACTCTATACCAACCATCTCCAATACTCTCAATACCATAATCCATTATATTGTCTGAATCCACATAAACTGGAACTCCAGTGTCTATGTTGAATCTCATATAGCATAAACCATCTGGAGATCCAACAGTTTGATCATAAACAGCTAGTCGTTGTATATCTGTTGTTGGTGTATCTCCAGCTTTTACATAAATGCTTGCAACAATTGTTTCAGCACCAGTTAATGTTATTTCATCGGTAACAATTTGGCTAAATCCAGTTGTGCTTCCATTGATTGTAAATTCTGTTGCTGTAGATCCACCTTCAGGATCAGTTGCAATATCAGTATCATAATTTGACCAAGACCAAGTTGCGGCATCAAAGTCTTCACTATCTGCCACAAGATTTGTATCTGGTGGTTGAACCTGGAACCATCTGATTCCAGCACAGTGCGTACCATACACAATTCTTGGATAATCAAATACCGATGAAGATGTGAATGTAACAGCACCACGATTTGAACCAAGACCAGATGAAACATCGTCTGTATATAATTGCGTGAATCTACTTCCATTTGTAGCCGAAGCATCGTAATACCATAATCCACAATGATCAGCCAAATCATTTTCTCCACCACTTAACCACATATAAACATTGTCTGGATTATATGGGTCAACCATGAGATTCCCTGGTTCAAAAATATGCTCATTTGCACTATAGTCTGTTCCATATCGACCATTCAAAATAGGGTTGTCGGCAACTAGAACACCAGGGACTTGATCTGAATACAATGCATAGTCTGCATCAACACCATTTTGATTGTTACATAGTCTGGTAACCGAAGCATGAACAGCCGATGCGCTTGCATTCGTTGGATCGTCCATCACAAACAATCCACCGTGATTTCCTGCTCCACCTCTTGAAGCAAAGAATAATTTTTCTCCATCTGTGGCGAAGGTTTTCAAGTCCTGTTCAACAGAGGAAAATGCTGGTCCCCAACATTGGGTCCATGTACCAGCACCATCCAAATCATTATAGTAGATTCCAGAACACCCATCACCTCTCATACCCAAGAATAATCTTCTTCCAATCAATGCCATTGATTCATACCCTTGACTTGCCAAACCATATGTTTCATCAGGAATACCAGCAGAATCAACATCTGCAAATGACCAATCTGATCCATTCCATGTTGCCTTCATGACACCAGTTCTTTGAACTTCTTCTTCTGGAACCCAAACTGCAACACCAACTCCAGCTTCATCACCAAGAAAATCTCCATTTGTTGAATCAATTGTAAATGTAGAACCAGTGAATGATGAATAATGAAGCTTAACTGTTGTACTATCATCTCTTGTTACATATAATGAACCTTGCTGATTCAAAGTTGAACCATTGACATTTGAAACTGTTGTGGCAATGTCTTGTGAAACAACAACGGATGTTATATTATCTGTAGTTAATGCTGTGGCTAAATTAAAACTATATTTATTCTGACATATACTCATATTATATTTTGAGTAAGTAAAGAACAGTTCTTCATTAACTGGATCCCAAACGTGTTGGTGTCCCAAAAATTTGAAATCGTCAATATTCTCAATAGCATCTGTCATTTCATATGCTTCCATGGTTCCATCATCATTTGAATCCCAAAACATAAACATATTATTCCATAGCGTTCTTTGGATAATATCTCCACCAGTTATAACAACAGCATCATTTCCTGAATCATTGAAGTTTCTCAAGACAATAATTCCCCCTGATTCAGTATTTGGAAATTCTGTTGTTAATGGTCTATCCGTTCCATCCCAAACTCCATCATTATAATCAGAACACGCTTGGAAAGTTTGTAGTGGATGATTCTTCTTTATCCAATCCCAATCAATGCCATCTGTGGTGTGTGGTCCAAGATCCCCAGCAGAATACCAAAGTTGTCCATCTGTATTGATAACTCCTGCCCCATTGAAACACGTTTCATCATATCCTGTACCTCTGAAATAATCTGCATCGGTTGGGTGTGCTTCTGAGAATCCATTTATCACAGTATTCCACCCATCCTCTGTCATCAATATTCTAGCATTGATATGAGCCAGATTTCTTTGTGCTGTTTCTGGATCAATAACCATTTCAAATATTGATTGAACTCCCCATGCTGAAGGAACTTCATAAAGAAATTCTGTCAATGGTGGTTGTGGTTGTGCTGTGTTGTTTGCATCACCATAGAGATATAACAATGGTTCCCAAGTTGCAACCCATGGATCTTTATCTGAGCTGTCAACAATAACTCTTGAGTATCCCATTCTACCCATTCTATCGCCTACGAAAAGTGTATCTTGAGTTGTTGCGTTTGCCTCATGTCCACTTATGTACGTTGCAACCAAGTATGGATATTCGGTAGGGGAATCAACAGTATAATTTGGATGAAATGGTTTTTCACCAACCAACCAATCTCTTATGTTTCCCCAATCTGAATACCAGAAATTGAATTGTGTATTGTCACCAACAAATCTCCATTCTGGTGAAACTGCTCTAACATCTGGGCAACGGTAAAGACCACTTGATCCATCCCAATCCCATTCTGTATTGACTAGCGCACAATATCCAACACCAGCACTTGTCAAGAATACTGAAACGACTCTGTTTGGATGTGCATCTGGACTGCTATGTGATCCAACTGTTCCATCTTGATTCCAGTCTGGCGTTACTATATTCCCATCATAGTCATACCATGTTGCGCCATCCCCCAAGTCTTTCCATGATGTGTTGTCCCATAGCACTGGACCTTTGTAATTGGATGCACAAAGAACTAATGTATCAGAAGCAGATGTCACCATTGATACATCATTAATCTGTCCATAATCAACTTCCCATACTACCCATTTACATAATCCAGCCGCTTCATCTGTATAGTCAAGTTTATAGAGTGCATATAGCCCTGGTCCACCATTTCGAACCATATCCTCATCATCACCATGTAAGTAAACACCCTCTGGATATGTTCCAGCGGCATATTGTGTTTCTGGATATGCATTGGATCTTTCCCATCTATATCTTCCAGGTGCGGCAACAACACAATCTTTACCATCCCAATCCAATGCTGAAAATCCTATAGAAGAATAATATGATTGTGCAGTATCCCAAGAAACAGCATTGAATGAAGTATATCTAAGTTCGTCCGTTGGTGTTATTGTTTCCCAAACGTTCAAGCCTTGGACAACACTTTTGACATCCATTTCAAATATTCCTCCAAAGGTAGCACTCAATGCGCCTTCGAAATATGAATTCTTCACTGCAATAATATCATTCACATAATAATTTTCAACTTCATCTGATGTTTTTAATCCATAATTCCAATTAATAAATGTCTGACCATAATCTTGAGATGCATACACACCAGAAACATCGGCACCAACAAGCACAATAGATTCATCATGTAAAATTGCCCCACCATGTAGCCAACCACCACCAGGAAATTTTGGAGATACATTTAGATTTGAAGCAAATGGAATTTCTGGATCTGGTCCTGGAACATCTCCACCACCATCATCGCCACCATCTCCAGTATCACCAGGGGACCATGGAGTTACGATATTAAATGTTTGTCTTGGTCCAGAAGTTATGCTTGCGTATGTTGGATTGTTTGGATTGGATTGCCAAGCAATATCTTCACTGACTCTATACCACCAATCACCAGGATGGGTTTCTGGAAAATCCCAATAGCTTTGATATCCCCCTGGAGTGAAATATATTCCAGCATCAACTAGCTTTTTTATCATCTGACCATAAGCTTGTGGGTTTGATGGGTATGTTCCATCTGGTCCAAGACTAACGTCAAAAGTATTATATACATTATTTCTAATTCCAGCAATTAAAAGTAATGAACTATCAGTTGTGGATGGAGTGAATGCTGTTCTGAAACTATTGGCAACTGTTATGACAGAATCAACATTCGAATAATTTACATTGTCAAAGAAAAATCCCATGCACGAGTAATCAACAAATTGTGAAGAGTTGTAATTTCCATTGTCGTTATAATCTTCAAGAATCTTATCACCACTTAATACTGTTTGGATTCCTGCTGAATGAAAAGCATCAACCCATGCATCGTAATATGCATTGAATCCTTCCATTTCAACAGCGGTATAGGTGTCAATCGTTTTTCCTAATTGCAATGGGTCTGCATTAAGTGAAGCAATATAATCTGGATCGTCTGTATATGGTTTCCATGAATCTTGATCGTAACCATCAAAGAAAACTCCGAACTTAATATTATCAGTGTCTATCGAATATCTATTTGTCAGAGTGTCTATATATGCTGCAGTTAAATTTGCGGCATTGGTGATATAAGATTGTGAAACTGCCAACCTTGGATCAACATAACGACAAGAATTATTTAAATCATAAAATCCCCGTCCTGAAGTATCCTTTGCCAATGCTCCAGAATTTAAAAATGTCAGATACCATGTTTGTTTGAATAAAGTTTTATTTCCAGTTGGAACACTTGACCACCTTGTGTATAAATTATCCACATCTATATCAATGAGAATCAAACCATGAAATCCATCGTCTATTGATTTGTCTATCCAATCAGAAGCTTTTCTTGTTGCTGGAAAAATGTTTTCAGCGTCCATTATCATGACACCAGCACTTGACCAATTTTTAACGTATTTGTCAACCCAATCTGAAGTATTCCATTTCATTCGATATGAAGTAGAATCTGCTTCCATATAAACTCGATTGTCTTTAATCGTTCTTAAATTATAATCTTTTGTAATACATCCGGTCAGAACCATCATTGTTAATAATGCTAACCAAATTCCAGTGAATATTCTTTTCATTACTTCTCCATTGTTGGTCTCCATATAAAAAACACCCTTTTTTTAAGCTTCTTTACTAAATATCTCCGGCCAATAATAATCTATTAAGAATGATAATAAAATGAATCTAGACACAAAAAAAGGCCCTGACATATAATTTTATCAGGACCTAGGAGTATTATCATAATGTTAAAGTTTTTTAGGATTAAGTAATTTATATATTCGATCTTCAAATTTTCTTCTATGTTTTTCAACCATAGATTTTTCTTTAGAAGTCATTTTATCAACACCCCATTGATCTGTTTCATCTTGCCAATAACCAGTTCTATTCATCCAATCAATAATTATATGTTTGGCCATTTCTCTAGCAGATATATCCACAGTTTCAAATTTATCCTCTAGATCATTCCATTTCCACTTTTTAATGGCCATTTCATTTAACTGATCTCTTGAATGAGTTTTTAAAATCTCATCATTTATTCCAGCCATTCTCAATATTCTTTTTTGTTCAGACATTATTTTTTCCTATTCCTTTACATCTCATAATTGTTTCCCCAAGTTCTATAACTAATCCGTGTGGTAAATTTTCTTCAAGTATATGTAACATATTCAATGGAAACCATGCTAATTTATTTTCTTTTGCTAATTCTTGTGAGTATTCTCTAATGGCTTGTTCCATTTTGTATGACATAAATCTCCTGTCTGTTATGGGTTATTTTGTTCCATTTTAATCTACATATTTAAGCGCTACATTTATTTGATCAAAAATTTTATCCCATGCTTTTTGAAACCGTTGAAAATTTTTACTTTGATCTGCCTTGTTTTCAATATCATCCATCATATAATCTTTTATTGCTTGTTCGAATGCACCCAATGATATTTCTATTTCATCTGCTGCAGTTGTTACATCCCTATAACTTGAAAATCTTTTAAATGTCAATCCCCGACCTTCTTGTATTACATTAGGATTTAATTTTTCATTTAATTGTCTTATTCTATCTTCCATTATTTCCTCGCTCTCGGATATTTTTTATCAAATTGTTTCAATATTTCTTTTGCTTGTTTTTTGTCTATTCTTGTTTTCATAAATTCATCGGCCGATATAATGATCATTTCGGCAGCAAAATCATCTGGTTCATTCAAATCAACATTCTTATACAATAATTCAATAAATTTGTCTACATCTAATTTTGCTTCAACAATCATATTCAAAGATTCATTCAATCTTTTCATACGTTCATCACGACAATCTATCCAGTCATATGATTCTTTAACCTTTTCTGGTAAGTCATCATGTTTTGTTTTAGCAAAATCTTCCAAATCTTTTTCACTCATGCTATCGTACATTTCCTTTGCCGCTCCCTGGAGTTCGGAAGCTTTCATTTCTCCACGTTTCGCGGCCAAAGCCATTCCAGCAGCTCTTTGTTGGTCTTTACTTTTACTTGGCATAATTTAATTCCTTATGATTTCCAATTATTATAAACTTCCATTATAATGTTATATGCTTCTTCTAGTTTCTTTTTATTTTTTCCACTTGCATGTCTCAATGCAGTTCGAACTGCCTGGGCCGCATTTTCAACAACTGTTCCAAAACTCTCATTAAGAGTTTCTTCTTGTAATGTTTGTTTAATTAGTTCTTTTAATTCAGATCTTTTCATTATGTACATCCTTTTTGTTTTTCTTTTCAATCTCTTTTTCAAGATATATTTTTCCACCATCGTGGAGCTCTTTCCTTCACCTGGAGGAATTCATTACAAACAGTTCCTCAATTTTGGGGTTCATCTTCTTTTACGTTAAGACTGTCAACAATAGTTAAATATAATTCTCCATATGCTTTAACCGTTGATAAATTGATTGGGTTATTAAAATTATCTCTCAAGTATACTTCAAATTTTGCTAAAGCATTTAAAATATCTAAACTTGGTTTTTGCTTATCCGACATTATAATAGGCTCCTCTATTTTTTTAATTGTGTTTTTTTGTAAAGCCTGTTCGGCTCTATTCTTTAATAATTCTTCTTTACTAGTCAAGATTTCGCCTTTCATCTTCTATACGGGTATATTTTAAATGAGACCATGCTTTACGCAGTCCGTCATTTATTTTATATAATCGAGTTACATGAGCCCAATCATCCTCAGCAGTTTCTTTATCATGCTCTGTCTTTATTTTTTTTAGCATACTAGAAATTTCCTTAGTTATACTTAAGGCTAATTTGTATTCTACATCGAATTTTTGAGATTGATATTTTGTTACTTCTTGTATACCAGCCAGCTCTTTCATTCTTTGATTTTCTGACATATTATTTTCCTTTTTTAATTGCATAAGGCCCTTCATCTTTGATGATCCATAAACATTATAATAAGTATAATCACTATTCGGAATATAATAATACTTCCCGACTTTGTACGCATCTTTATATGGTTCTGATTTTAATTCACCCTTTATCTTAACCTTTTTTCCATTCTTTTCCATATATGATTTCATTGCTTTAATGCCATCATTCTTTTTGAAAGAATAGAGAACATCATTTGGGTTTATTAAATACATTGTAACTGGTGGAGTATAAAATTCAATGCCATCGAGTCTTCTGAATTTTTTGGACATTTCCTTTCTTACTCTCCAAGCACCAAAAACCGTATCGTACCAAGATGGGAACTTTGCTTCATATCCCATTTCTTTATTGACTGAATTGCCAATCGCCTTTACATCATCAATCATTGCCATTATAATGCTGCTCCTTTGATATCCTTTGTTGGATATTTGATTTCAAACATTCCAGTAATAGGTGCTTTTATTGCGTTATTAACTGGGGTAATTCCTATTTCCCCATTTTGTGCAATATATGCTGCATCTCTTAAATTAAAATTAGAGCTATTTATTGCTAGAACATCAGAGGAATAATCTCCTCCTATTTTGTTTACAAATTCTAGATTAACAACATTAATAACCCCTGGCATTTCTCTTAATAATTCATTTATTTGTGATATATAAATTGTTTCATTCATTTGCCAATTCTCTACAGCGAAATGATTCTTTAGCATTTTTATTGCACTAACTAAAACTTCTCTTTTATTATATGCCGCATCTATTTGTAATGTGAAATTAATTCCAATATTGATTATTCTTCCATCATAAATATTAACGAAGTCATTCAAGATTTTATATTGGTGTAAATACGCAGCTAAATTATATTTTAAGGTATCATTTCCCGAATTAGAAAGCAGTCCTGTTTCATCTCTCGTTAAAATATAAAGAGCAGTATTCATAGATTCCGGATCAGCTTGAGCATAACATCTGAATATATTTCCATAAGTAGAAGGCATTAATTGTACTCTTGAAATATAATCATCTACTGTAACGCACCTGTCTTGACTAGAGAAATGTTTTTTAGCATATTCTTTAATTTCTTCTATAGTTTCAAAATCTCTTCCTCCAACAGCTGGGACTGGATTTGTAACTGAAATAGATTGAACCAAAGAAGCATATTTTGCTGAATCAACTCCAGCACCGCCCGGAATATAATCAACCTCTTTATATTCAACTTGGGTTATTTTATTCATTCCTATATTTGTATTCATTCCTCCGCCAGTTTTATATCTACATTGTATATAAGTTCCGGGCTCAGGAATGCTTCCCAATGAATCATTATTGAGGAGATTCGCAGCAGTCATACCTGAAATACCGTTTAATAAATAAGTACTGAAGTTATCATAGTCTTTGACTCCGGCTCCAAAGGTTAACCAAATGTTTCCATATTCGTCATAATCAGTTACGAATCTCTGAGCTGTATATTTCCAGTAACCTTCAGATTTAGTTCCTCCAGTGGATGTATCAATAAACACTCTTTCTTGAGCTAATGTATCCATCTCATACCAAACTAGATTATCACCAGCTTCGGTCCAATCAACCTCATTTTCAGGAGTAAATCTTGTTGAAGTTGAAACTACATTTTGAATAGAAATAATCGAAGTGTCATCTTCATCTGGTGTCCATTTAAAGAATGGTATACCCCTATCGTTTGTTATTTCAACACGTGCTGTTTTTATCTCACCAGCAAAAGCAGCAACAGTTTTTGTAAATTTATAAGATTCAATTTCGTTTGAATTATTATAATTTGGAACAATAGTTCTATTAATATTCCCCGCTAAAGAAAGATGGCTATTAAAATCTATTGGTTCTAATACTTGATAGGTGATTCCATTTGTTCCTTTAGCTTTAAATCCGCTCTTAAGAGTAATCAAATAATCTTCATCGTAAGTATCTCCGAGAGTTGGAACATCCATACTAACATTTAAAAGAGTAACTGCCCCTGTTTTTCCTCTTGGTTTATATCCAAGATTTTTAGCAAGTTGAATTACTGAGGATCTATTAACTGCAGTTTTTAAAAAGACCTCATTAAATTTTGTATCAACATGATAAGAAAGGATATCCCCAACATAAGCATTTAATTCAACAAGCATCATTCCGACAGTTGCTTCAGAAAAATCATTATATTGTTCTGGATAATAAACTTTTATATATGTTTGTAGATCATTTTTTAATGATTCAAAATCCCTATTATGATAATTGAATTTCATTTTATTAGCCATGGGTTATATACTCTTTTCTATTTCGATTTGATCTTTTACATTAGGATCCACTTTTAAACTAAATTCAATAGTCAAGGTCACTCGATTATATTCTAATTCAGTAAGATCTTCTTTAAATCTTACATCATCAATATTAATTCCCGGGATCCATCTATCCGCTGCATTTCTAATTTCTAACTTAAGGTCATTATAAATATTATTTGTCATAGGTTCGAATAATAATGCTTGAATGTTTGTTCCAAATTCAGGAAGCATAACCCTTTCGCCAACATTAGTAAAAATAAGCGTATAGAGTTGACTTTTATACATTGAAATTGAATTATTTGTCATTCTCAATATATTGCCCTTAAAAGATTCCTTTATTGGATTCTGGACGCTAAAAGTTCTATCTGTATCTAATATTTGGGATCTTTTCCTACTCATCATCGATGCCTTACGTTATGATTTAAAATGTATGAATCCATATTGGATCTATAATTATTTGCTTCAGTGAAGAACGTATTGATTGGAGGAGCATTAGGGGGATGTTGATGGGTTACTAATTTATCTATAATCCATCTTAAAATTTCTACTAATCTTTCCCCATAAACAGTAGATTGGGTTTCTCCTCTTGGTAAAGGGGAATCAGTTGAAAGATTATTTATTTGCTCTGCAATTAAATCAATTTTTTTAGAAATTGCATCAAGAGTCATATGAGTATGAGGATCTTCGTCATTAAATTTTAATAAATCCGTTGTAATGATTATTGATTTATCCCCATTTAAATTGATAGAATTATTTGGTCTGCCCCTTAAAGCCACTGTTGTGTAATTATAATCCATTTTTAGGAATCTCCAACTTCTTAATTGAATCATTGAAGCTTTCAAATTCAGCAGAATCTGAGGATCTTATTGGTCCCATGTAGAATCTTCCTTCATTATTATTCCAAGGATTTCGAAGGAAAACTATAACATGTTCTCCTGGTAATGGTAACATAAAAAATCCAGACGGATTTAAACTAATACACCATTTAAGATCTTTATCCGCAACTTTTGAATCCTTACTTGAAATTCTTGCCTGAATTCTTTTATTCCCTTTTGGATCATCATTGTTAATAACTACAGCACTATAAAAAGAATTAGTAATAGGAGCTATGGCACTATCGGGAGGGATTACTTTTACTTGATCTAAATCCCGAAATAATTCTTTTCTACGATTCTGTGACATTGTCTGCATGCTCCAATAAAGCAACTAATTCATCATTAACTAGATTAAATTCCTCTAATTCAGGGGAAATTCTTTCATAGATTTTTTCTAGTTTATCAGAAAGAAATCTGATTCTTTCTTTTATTTGCTTCTCATTAAGAATCTCAAAATTATATTCACTCATTTAATACTCCCGGGTCTACCATAACCTTTTCCATTATGAACTTCCAAACTTCCAGGAGAAGAAGAAATCCCTTTTGTATTAACAACTGTATTAACTTCCCCATAAGTAGTAATTTCATCTACTATTGCTTTTACTATTAGATAAACCAAATTAGAAGTATGGGACGGTACTCCATTATATTCCGGATTTATTCCAATATCAGAGAGTTTACTAACAACATTTCTAGTAATTCTATCCGGATCAATCATCTTCATCACCAATTACTTTTAATTGAGTACTCAGAGCTTCTATTTCAGCACGATCCTCATCAGTTAGGGTTTCTTCTGGATCCATCTTTACTAATACATCCGATAGAATTTTAGCAATCTTTAAAGCATTCTCAGTTGATTTAGCTGCACTACCCAAAAATTTAGTTAATGCATCTGAAAGCTGTTCGACCATCAATTGGATTTCCAATCCGCTCATTGCTCCATCACCTTGAGCTCCCTGTAATAATAAAGCCAAAGTATCGTGATGTTGTAAAGCCATTTCTCTATCCTCATCAACATTTTGCATGATATAATTGAGAACTAGTTCTAAGCTTTTTTCATCCAATTTTATTTGAGGTTTCATTTTAGTGATTCTCCTTGCAAGTATTTTTAAAGATCTGATTGATCTTATTCATAGCAGCTGTTATTTCTTTGGTTTTTAAACCAGTAAATTCCTTCATAATAAAATAAAATTGTCTTTTATTTTGAATGTTCATATATTGATAATTATTCAATAAGTAAACAACAGCCTCTCCTATCTTATAAATATTTGGCTCGAGAGAAATATTGCTATTCAATATCTCTTTAATATCACTTGCAACTAATTTTAATAAAAATTCATTTGAACCTAGATCCTTTTCAAATTCATGGTCTATACATAATTCCTGCTCCATTTCAAATCCAACAATATTTTCAATATCTATAGATTGTATTTTTTGTTTATAATGTTTATTGCTCTTAGCAATTAAATCGTTTTTAGCAATGGTTCCAAAATAGGAAAACGATTTACATCCTCTTTCGGGATTAAATTTTCTCATTTTCTGAGTTACAACGGACATACAATCATAGATTTGTTCTTCGGGGGGAATTTCAGGAATAGCAAGATTATAGGTGAACATAATGTTCTCAACGAGCTTTTTTAGAGGTTCATATAAGGTCTCTGTAAAAATTCGATCGGCCTGTGGGTGGCCTGCAGGATATTTTAAGTATTCAATAACGGCTTTTTCTTCTATAGGACCCCAGTATTCTTTTTTCTTTCTTTTTCGTAACATTGTATTGTAATCACTTTCATTCTCCTATTATAATGTTGGGGAGAGTTAGACTCTCCCCGTAGTTTTTTAATTTAATACTCTATCTTCTTTAAACATGTATTCTCTTTTACAATGCTTTAACCATTTTTCTCTTTCTTCCTGAGAGAGTTTTTTCTGTTGCTCAAAGGCTCCTTCATCTCTTTTATAATGGAATCTTGCAATCTTAGGAATACTCTTTACAATAGCTCCTTCATAAATGAATCTAGTTATTAATTCATAATCTGCAAGAATTTCAAAATTGGTTTTAAAATATCCGTATTCATCAAAACATCCCGGTTTGAAATATGCTCCATTCACAAATGCAAAATTAGCTTTAAGAATCATATTGAAATCCATGATACCATAATCATCTGCTAATCCTGCAGCAAAAGGAGCTTCATTCAAAACAGTTAAAAAAGTAAATTGATCTTTATTTTGATCTGACTCTTTATTATCAACAACAACTGCAGCTAGAGGTAAAAATACATCTGCTTCCAGTTCTTCAAAATAAGGAATAATCGCATCATGTGCTGGGGCAGATACTGTATCATCAAACTCTAAAATAGAAATAAATTCTACTTGATCTTTTAAAACTCCAATTCCACCATTTACTAAATTTGGATAAGAAGTATCATGACTTAAAAATTGACCTACATGATCAAAATTTAAATCCCCTTTATTTTCTTCAATCCATTTAGCAATTTCTTCATTTGTTGAAATACAAATTAAAGTACTTTCCCTATCTACAACCGATTTTAAAGCTCTAAAAACTAAATCGTTTTTTTCATGAATCGGTATAATATATCCAAACTTTTTCATTATTCACCCTCCTTAGGTTCTACAACTTCGAGCTGAACTTCAGGAGTCAACTCTATTATTCGGTTAACTTCTTCAATTCTTTCTTTGAGATATTGTTCATGAACATTTAAAATTGAATTTCTCTCTGCGTCAGCAGTATATCTTTCACAAGCTTCTTCCATTGCCATATAGGTTTCATTTGGAACACTATTCATAATAAATGCTTCGATCATATTTCCCAAAGCTAAAGCTAGACGAACAATATCCCCATTTGGGGCTAGCCAAGTATTTTGAGGATTCATAAATTCTACTCCACCAACTCCATCCCAGCCAGCAACGAGGCATCCCGATCTCCATGCTTCAATAGGTGCAGTTCCTAAAGAACTAGCTTCATCAAAATGAGCATAAAATTGACTTTCTCTCATTGCTTGAGCAAAAGTATCTTTATCCATTCCGCTCAGTTCAACAAATTTGATAAATCTGAAATAAGGAAATAATGCATAAAAAGTTTTAATTACATTATATGCTTTTTGACCCCCATCCCTACTTTTAATAAAAGCAATTTGCATTTTTTTATCGCTGGATTTTTCTGGGGGAAAATATACTTCAGGATCTCCAACTTGGCAAGTTACTTGTTTAAAGTTGAGAAAAGGCATAATCAATCTTAAATAATTTGTTTGACTTTGGGAAATACTTAGACAGTCTCTTATTCCATATGAGTCCCAATATATCCCGGGCTGTAATGCGTTCAAAACATAATACCAATTCAAACAATATACGACTTTTTTACATGGGGCATTTCTTAGATTCTCCATTAACTGAGGAAATCCTTCTGGGATAAAAAAGAAGTCTTCTAGATTTACTTGTAGATTCTTATTGTCCAAATATTGGATATTAATATCGATAAAATTTCCTTCTTCATCTTGATCGAACCAATCTTTCAGCCATTCAGGAACAAATCCGTTTTTTTGATGAACAATAATTGCATTATATCCTTCTTGATTTAATCTTTTTACATGATTATAAATCCATTGAATACCACCTGAATGTTTTTCAAAATCAGGAAGAAAGAAATAACATTTATAATCTCCCTTTTCTAATTTTGATATAACATTTTTTAAATCTTTTTTTGTTACTGCCATTCTAAAACTCTCTTTCGATTTTTAAAATATCATAAATGTCATTAAACTTCCCATTGGCGATATCCAATGTTGGGCAGTCAATGTGTTTGTTAAATTCATATGGAACTTTGATAGCAATTCTATCAGGATCTTTATGAACCTGTTCCAAAACTTGGGGACAATCGTCAATATAAACATCAAATGGAATATAATCAATTTTGTCCTGCATTGTATCAAAGAATTGATATTCCTTTATTTTACATCCCATTTTTGAAAGCCAGTGAAGAGTTGCGATGATAGATTTATCCTTTTGAACAGAAGCTATAACAGCTTGATGTCCTTGAGCCTTACATGCTTTTGCAAATTGATTTAAATCCCCTATAACAGATCTGTGAATTCTTGGGGACATCGCAAATAATTCAAAAGGTCTTGTTTCATATAACCATTTTATTGTTTCGTCTCTTCCAATTACAGGATCTAAGGATTGATAGTCTTTGCCCTTAAGCTCTAAAAATTTTTCAATATGATCTGGGAAATCCTCCTCAAAATATTTTTCAATTTGGCTTTCTAGATCACGAAGAGTCCCATCGATGTCAATTGCTATAATCATACTATAACCTTTCAATTAAAAAATTGCAGAGGCTGTAATAACCTCTGCAATTAATATATACTTTTTAAAATCAAATGTAAATAAAAAATTTAAAAAAAGTTTAATTTATAATGACACAATTCCCATCATTAATAGCAGTATAATGGGAATAAAAATATCCTTCTCCAGAACTTTTTTTATTATAATTCATAAAAGTTTTCGAATCAATTATCAATTCAAATTGAACGTCAAAATATTCTTCGTCCTCAAAAATAATGTCCCCAACTAAAAGATAATCAGTTTTTTTGATTCCATTTTCAACAAAATGAGTAAAATTCAATCCTTGATGTTGATAATCTAATTGATAACTGAGCCATCTACTATTAGCACGTTTCTTTTTAACTTCAATATTCCCAAACGGGGATTCAACATCAAAATCATAACCTTCATGAAGAGTCCCATTTAAAACTTGAGCAGCAGCCATTTCAATAATAGTTCCTTCTTCTGTATTCTTATAAATTTGATTATAATCTCTACCGTTTTTATTTCCATTGAAAATAGAATGCGCTTGTCTTTCAATCCCTTTATATGAGATTTCATTTTTATATACTCGATGAACGCCCTGAAGGGCGTTCACCATATCTTGGCTAAATTTCATAACTTACCTTTCGTTTGAAATAACTCCCAATCCCGAACCATTTAAATAAGTATTTGTAATGAAGGATAAAAGGTCAAAATGGTTTCTGGTATTATCAAAATTCCTAAAGAACTTATACCGATAATTATCGCTCATACTCATATCGTCCATATTGCTTTCAATATAATCTCTCATAACTTGACGATCCAAAGTCATAAGATAATCATAATTTTCTGAAAGCCAATATGCAAATGATTTTTCAAAATTGGAAAGATCTTTTTGTTGCTTCTTCATTTCAGTTTTTCCTAGAATTTGATTTCCTCAACATCCCGAACGTCGAAATGATAGTCCTTACCCTGATCATCTCGCGCCCAGAAAGAGCCGTATTCGTCAACGGGAGTGATGACGTGAAAACTGAAACCGTGGATTATAACCTTGCTAGCGGTGTTGATCATTTCGGGGCTCATTGGATTCTCCTTTACTTACTGGGCTTAAAACGTTCGATAGCTTCTTCGTGAGTTTCACCTTCGAGCAAACCAATAAGAGCCAACTTATGATTGGAAGCGTGCCAATCAAAAATCAGATCGTGCATTTCACCGGATTTAATAACGGACCGGCGATTGTAGCGATAATCGACGAGAATGCCCTGAGTTGAAACTTTAATGGTCGACATTTCTAAGCTCCTTGAGTAAAGGCTTTGTTTAACTGATAGGTCTATTATAAGGCTTTTAGGGGGTAATTGTAAATAAAAACTAGGAATAATTTAAACTATTTCCAAAATAAGCTAAATTGTTTATTACCATATACATAAAGACGCGCTATACGTGTGTATAAGCGCGCCAATATTTGTTAAGGCTATTATATGGGGCCTCTTATTTAAATTGAGTACAGAACGTGTAATAGCGTGATACAAGTAAATTATAAGGCTTTCCACTCACACCATTCACCAATAGTTCCCAGCCCTTGGAGCCTTGCCTCCCCCTTGGGCCTAACCCATAGTTTACCATTTAGGTGCTTAATGATTTCAACCTCAGTTTTCCAGTCATAAATTGTATCTCTAAGCATATATCTTCCAGCTTCTGTCGGCTTTTCTTTTGTCCATTGTTTCATTTTATACCCTTCTTTCTTTTTCCAAAAGGTCTTCCCCTTGCAGGTTTGGTTCCTCTTGTGTGACGATCAGCAACGATGCTGGCAACGAATGCATGAGGCTTTGTTTTGCAAACCCAACCCATTGATTCAATCCAGCCCTTAACGGCATCATGAACTTCGTGAGACTTGTTCTCTTTATTCTTCCCAGCATAAGAGTTCACATCAGCATGAACCTCAAATGGAATATCCAATTCCGAAAAAAGTGGCTCCATTTTTTGTCCAAGCTTTATTGCTAACTCTGCTTCACGAAGAAGTCTTTGTTGACGATTATTATATCTACGCTCAATATGACGAACATAAAAAACCCGTCCACCTTTACCAGAAGCACAATCATCGTAATGATGAATAGCAACACACTGAACAAATGATGTTCCTCTTTGTCCAAGGTTCTGACCATCAACACCAATGTATGCTATAACGGCACCACCAGCATCGAGTGCTAATTGGTTTTCTTCACGAATAGCTTCGTAAATGTCCTCAATAGGAATTCCTTCAAGTGTTTTCCAGTCTGCCATTATTCAACTCTCTCTAAGTTAACTCCATAATCATGAAATAGATCCATGAGATCAAAAAGCATTTTCTCATACATTAAACAAGTTTCTTCGTCCCCATGGTCAGCATTATTTCTGTAATTGTTTTTAATATTCCACAATACATGCCACATACCCCATGCCATATCATGAACGGCAATTGAAGATTTTTCATTTGGATCCGTTGGGTCGAACTCATAAATAATTTTAGCCATTATTTTCTCCCTTTAAAAATGCCCACATCCATCGCCATCAATGGTAGGATCATCGGCGTCCTCCTTCGGCAGATTGGGCTTCCCCGTGATAATGGTGTCGTAGACACATGACGGCATGATATGGTCCATGAAATAGCGGTCGCTATATAGTCCTGATCCATCAGTCCACATCATCGAATCTGGGGTTACGCTGATGTACCTCCATATCTTTGGCTTCTGTACCAACACTCTCCACGCCGGTGGCTCCGGGTCCGTCTTGTCAGACACCACTGGAATGACGATTTCGCGCATGGCCCATGCCAAAACCAATACGGCGAGCAGCTGGGCGAGCGCTATCCAGTAAAGCGGGTGTGATTTAATCTTGGCCATCGCCGCCCTCCTTCGGCATGACGACTACGGTGACGGGTTGATCTGGCATCAGCGGAACCTCTGTAACGGTAAGCCATGATGAGTTGTCCTGCATATACACCCGCCCCTCCACCACAGCCAACGGCTTGCGGGTGTCGGAGAGGATGGCCTTCAGGCCCATCATTGTACGCCTGGGGATGTAGTACATATTTCCATCGGAAAACTCCTTTATCTGCGCCACCCTGGCCTCAAGTTCGGCAATACGCTTTTCGTATTCAATTTCTTTCCCACGAAATTCCATCACAACCTTATCATTGTCATCAATACTCTTTCCAATGATAATAGCTTGCTGTTTAATTTCATCTTCAAGTTCTGAAATGCGGGCCTTTAAATCCCCAACCCCGTGGTCATCATAATGGTTCATTATTCAATCCCTTCAAAAACAACAATGATTTGTTTAACCTTCAAATACTTTTCGGAGAAGTCAACATCAATAGGAAGTCTTAATGATCCCATATCGTAATCTGTAAAATCCCTATTTCCACTATCACGTTTCACTAATCTTCATTATACGACATTGCTAAAAGAATGTATACAATTATTATCATAATAATAACTTTAATTAAAATCATCGTTAATATAATTCCTCATCTGATTTATATAAATCTTTAAGTGTTACTTCAATCCACCGTCCAGTTGGTAAAGTAGATTGTGGGTTAATCCATTTTTCAATTTTTATATTGAATATTTCATTTCTGTTAAATAATCTCCTTCTATACCCATAATGCTTATACATCATATGATAAGCATCATCAACTTCTTGCGGTGTTTCAAAATAATGATGGTCACACAAATTGTATGGAAATTTTTCTTTATAACTGTCAACACAACAAATTAAAATTCTCCATAATTTAAGTCTCATCACAAACATTCCTTTTCTCTTGCTTGAGTATTGAATTCAAAAACAAGACGTTTAAGAGTAACCCATTTGTTTTTATAATAATTTGCTTGCTTTATCCATTCATCATTTCGTTCTTTATGAAATT
>Ga0208019_1000100_pt1 | contig 42772 bp, 38 predicted proteins | sample CB_VirMetaG_5_FD_184540 | JGI IMG/M metagenome (GOLD analysis project Ga0208019, IMG submission 184540) | Freshwater to marine saline gradient viral communities from Chesapeake Bay - CB_1508_1D Viral MetaG (SPAdes) (version 4) | ecosystem: Environmental > Aquatic > Marine > Coastal | place: USA... | reverse complement strand
TTAGTGGTGGAGAAATTGCAGGATTTGAAATCACAAATACTCAAATTAATTCTACAAATAATAATATTATCTTAAAAGCGAGTGGGCAACTTACCGCATCAGATGGATTCTTATTTGGTAATAAAGGTTCTGAGCAATATGTCCAATATAGTGGTGGTAACTTAGTTGTAAGAGGTGATTTGGCAGTAGACCAAATCTTTACTCCTGCAACAATTGGTGGTTCACCTTCCAATATAACAAATGCATCATCATCAATAACATCAGATGGTTTTGCTAAATTCGTATCCGCATCAATTGGTGGTTGGGATATTAGCACAGGTTCTATTGAGGGTGGAAACCTTATAATGAAACCAGAAGGTATTCTACAGACAAGAGATTTTGCAACAGGTGTTAAAGGTTGGAAAATATCATCTGAGGGTAATGGTACTGCTGAATTCGAAAATGTTCGAATTAGAGGTACAATGAGAACCACAACATTCGAAAAAGAATCGGTAAACGCAGTTGGTGGTCAATTATGGGTTGCTAACTCAACTACAATAACAGGCTCGGTTGCAATAGCAGATACAACAATGTCTGTTAAGAACGCTAAAGGATTTGAAAGTGGTGAAATCCTAATTGCAAAAAAAGTAGATGGTACTGGATTTCAAACAGAATACATTTTAGTAAATTCATCATCAGTTGATGGTAATCAAAGTAATGAAGATGAAAATTATGGTAGAATTTATGTAACAAGAGGATATGGTTCAGGTTCATCTGGTGATTTTGTTGGGGATGTTGCATCAGCATCACAATTGTATGAGGATGGGCAAGTTGTAGTATCTACTGGAAAAGTTGGGACGGGATATATAAAATTAAACGCAAACCCATCTGATACCGCAACGCCATTTATGGATATAGTAGAACGAACAGGTTCTGATATTTACGATGTAACTCTTGCTGCGAGACTTGGTGATTTAAGTGGATTAGCAGGAAGTGATTATGTATTTGGAAATTCAACACCAGGATATGGATTGGCAACAAACAATGTATTCTTACAAGGTGGTATCAAAGCAACATTTGGTGAAATCGGTGGATTTGGTATAACATCAACTACAATATCATCATCCAATAACTTATTAATACTTAATGCATCTGGTGAAATATTTGCAGAAGCTGGTAGAATTGCATCATTCCAAATAACATCATCAAAATTTGATGCATTAAGAACTGTAGAAGTATTTACACCTAAAAATAATTTAACTGCAAGTTTTGGTGATGGGGCATCAATACCAACAGAAGTTGATAATAGAGCAACAATTACAATAACAAATGTTACGGAAAGTAATATTTCAATAACTGAGAGAGTTGATAATACAAGAGTATATTTAGATACACCATCATATTCAGTTAATGAACCATACCAAATAAATTATAGTGGTTCATTCAACTTTAATTCAGGTCAAGTAACTTTTGTTAGTGAATCTTTAAATATATCATTCCCAACCGCATCATTCGGAGCAATTACAGGTGGGTTTTTCCAAATGGATAACTTCGAAAGTGGTGAATTTACAGTATTCAACGATGGAACTGAAGGAAATTATTTAGAATCTGTAAACGGATTATACGCATTTGCAATAGAAGTTCCTGCTGCTGACACACCATCATTTGTATCAACAGTTAACAAATCATCGATAAACACATTTAATGGGTACTTATATTCTCCCGCTGGGTTTTCTTTAGATGATAGAGTTGGATTTTGGAAAGTAAACGGAGATGATTTAGAGTTATTTGTAAAACCAGATTTAAGAATGATTTCATCTTTAACTGGTTCTTCAACATCAATTGTAGTATCATCATCAAATGCAACAGGTTCTATACAGGAGTGGCAAGTTGACGATGGAACTCCTAAATTTGTATTAGTAGATGAATGGGATGGTGGTTCATTTGTGACCGGTTTTAGTTCTTTAACTAATTCAACAAACCCAACTGTAGATTTTATAAACGCATATTGGACCGCATCCCATTCAACTGAATATTCACCAGGCACACAATATATTTGGATTAATAGTGGTTCGATTGTAGATGAAAGAAGTGGAGACCCGCTAAGTGGTAATATTTATTATAATTTCTTTTTAACCGCATCTAATTTAAATGCTTCAGTTCAACCAGATAACGAATTATATGCACCTCAAATAACCGCAACAGTTACATCAGGTGTAGGAATAACACCAACTCAATACAATACAATTTCATCATCTTTCTTTGTTTATAGTGAAGATATTGCAAGACAATTCGGATTTGAATCTGAAGACCAATTACTTGGTTATTTCGGAGAAGGAGAAGCTGGGGTTCTTCCATCATCTTCATACGCGGCCGTTAGAGGTGTAACTGAAGGTAGGGTTAGTTGGAGTGAAACTCGATATTCAAGTGGAACTCCATCAACAGGAGTAAATTATACTACATCAACCTACCATGCATTATACCTACAACCAGGTTGGTTTATTAATCCATCTGTAGTATCAATTTTAAATGGTATAGATACTAATACAAGTATTGTGGATGCAAACAATCCAAACACTTGGTTAGAAATTGGTATAAGTGGAAGTACATATATAGGTGTTAGTAGAAATTCAAGAACTCAACCAGGACATGGTGTTCCTTTAACATTATATAATAATAATGTTGCTACAGCATATACACCATCAACGGAAGTTAAGTTATATAACTCAATTTGGCCATTAGATATTGCGGAAAGTGGTTCATTCCAACCCAATGATGGAACTGGATTTGGTGATAATATCATATCAGTTATTGGGTCTGCAGTAAACATTACCAATAGATTGGATGCGACTCGAGTTCAAACAAGTTTAACACTATCTCAATTAGCATCATTGACAGGAAGTGGTGACCCGTATGAAGGAGTTGCAAATAATAACACACAACAAGGGCCAAGATATGGCCATTCTGTAACATACGAATCTACAAAACAATATTCTGTAGGAACTGTATCTACTGGTTTCTTATCAGGTTCATTTGTAGAAAAAGTAACATTTAGAATTAGTGGTAGTGGTGAGGTTAGTTCTTCAAACTTTTTCTTAGATGAATTTGGAAATATCACAGGTTCTCAAGTAAACTTCTCAGGTGGTATCATTTCTGGTTCTGATTTAACTATTAATGCAAATCAATTTGAATTTAAAACTCAAAATGGTAGAGTATTTGGAGATTCGAATAACTTTATAATATCATCATCCCTTTTATCATTGGATAATAATTCATTAGAAGTTAAAGGTGATTTAAGAGCAAGTAGTGGTTATATACAAGATACTTACTTAGGTGGTAAGATTGTAGAAACAGGTGTAATAAACCCATCTGTAGCGGGAATTAGATATTCATTACCATTCTTAGAAGTTTGGACAACATCATCTACTGATAATAGATTAGGAATTGATGGTGATGATTCATCTCAAACTTTAGTAGGTTCACATGGTAATTGGGTAATTGGTGGGCCAATACAAACTATTAAACAATATTTAGTAACAGGCTCGGCATTAGATGGTGTTTCATATCCAGATGAATTTAAAAGTTGGTATGATATAAGTGGTATATCTAATGATTATAAATTTATTGATAATTTCAATGTATTGAATGTTTCAGATGCATCCGCATCTATATCACCATCCATAATTGGAACTCAATTAGTATTTAATTCAGCATCATTCAAACCAACGGGCTCTGCTGTAGTTTCAACAGTAACATCTGAGTTTATCAATATATCTGAATCTTTAAATAACAATTACCGAAATACTCACTTACAATTCGCAGCAAGAGGAACTACTCACCCATATTCTGGTGGATTTACTGGATTCGCCCCACAGTATAGAGTTGATATTGTATCAGGTTCTAAAACATTCTTTACAAAACGATATAAGGATGAAAACGCAACTGAGAAAAATTGGGTAGTATTTGATATTCCGATAACCGATATTTTAACAATTGATGCAAACGCAACTACTGATAGTAGAGTTGAAAAAGAATTCAAAGTTAAAATAAGTATGAACTATAGTGGTTCATCCGCAACAGGTACTTTAGGAAGTGGTGTTAATGGTATTGGATTTGCTTTAACTGAAATGAGACTGGTAGAGCCTGTTAGAATTGCTTCTATAGATACTCAAACTATTCACTTTAAAGATACTTATATAACTTGGGATGGTAAAGAAGTAACTGCTCATAAAGGACACTTTGCACCAATAATAACATCTTCTGCATTTGAATCAATATCTGGTTCTGAATATTCATTAGGTAGACCTTCTCAAAGATGGAGAACGGCATACTTAAAAGATTCAGTATCAACACTTTCGGATAGAAGATTAAAATCAAATATTCAAATTTCAGATTTAGGATTAAACTTTATTGATTCACTTAAACCTGTAAAATATAATATGGGTGATAAAAAAACTCATTATGGTTTAATTGCACAAGAAGTATCACAATCTCTTGCTGAATTTAATGTTGAAAAATTTGGTGGATATGATACAGATGGGCAATATTTAGCATTGAGATATGAAGAGTTTATATCACCTCTAATCAAAGCAGTTCAAGAACAAAGTCAAATAATAATGGAACTTCAGAGAAGAGTAGAAACTTTAGAGTGTGGTTCTAATAATTAATGGATATTTATTACTATGGGAAATTTAATCAAAGAATGGGTTAAAGGAATTTTAACCGAAGATATCAATAAAAAGGTAGTAGTTTACGCAGGTAGATTTCAACCATTTCACAAAGGACATTATGCAACTTATTCTCATTTGGTAAAACAATTTGGGAAAGATAATGTTTATATTGGAACATCAGATAAAACAGATAATATCAAATCACCTTTTAAATTCAAAGAAAAGAAAGTGATTATGATGAAAATGTTTGGTATTCCATCAGATAAAATTATTCAGATTAAAAACCCATATGCACCAACAGAAATCATTGGTAAGTTTCCAGAAGAATCAACTGCATTCATAACAGTAGTTGGTGAAAAAGATAGATACAGATTAAAAGGTAAATATTTTGAACCATATCATCCTGATAGAGTTGAAAGTGGATACAAAGATAAAGGGTATGTGTATGTAGCACCTGCTCAATCAAATCCAATTAGTGGAACTGATGTTAGAAATTGGTTATCCAAAGGTTCAGAAGAACAAAGAAAGAGTGGATTCAAAAAAGCATACGGAAAGTTTGACCCAAAAATCTTTAAATTGGTTAGTGATAAGTTGTTTAAGATTGAATCTAAAATGGAACGATTCATTAACTCATTTGATATGAACGATATTATTAAAGAGGCAGGTATGTATTATGCAGACCCAGGAGAACCTGAAACTGGATATCTTCCTGGTGGATACACACGAAAATTGGGAACTAATTCTGGAAAACCTGAACCTTGGTTTAATAAAGGTGGGTATACGCAAATGCATTTTCCAAAAGCAGATTACATTTACTCAAAAGATTCAGTTAATTCGGATAAGGCCGCATTTTCAGTTATAAAACGAGTAGAACCTAACAAGGCATTAAAAGAACCAATTGAAACGGATGATTATGTTACATCTGGTATTGGTTCTAAAGGTACTGATTTATCAAAAATCTCAGAAGCATCTCAAAATTCATCAATTGGAAAATCATTAGTAGATGATGGGCCTGGATTTACATATGGTAACTCAAAAACATACAAAAAAGTTGGTGAAGATGTTGCTCAAATGTTGGGTTGGCAAGTAGTTGATTATATCTTAGGTAGTGATGAAGATTCAATTTATGCAGATGATGCTAGAGGCTTGGAAGATAAATACCCAGTATCATATTTCCCATCTGGTAAAGCAGGTTTGGATGCACAATCACAAAGATATACTGATTTAAAAGGTTCAAAGGCATATAAAGCATGGTCTGATAAAATAAAGGGTGTTGCAACCTCAGTTGGTTACAAACTAATAGATTTCTTAGATGCTGAAGAAGCTAAAACAAATAATCCAGATGAACCAACTAAAGAAGAATCTCCAAACTTTACTATTGATTCCGAAACTGAACCTCTAAAAGAAGGTTTGATTATGGAAGGTGGTGCATATGGTCATATGAATCACCCATTTGATGTTGAAATGAATCTTACATTTGGAGATTTAAAAGCAATCATCAAAGGAGCATTAAATGGTAACTTAGAATTAGCAAGAGAAAAAACAGATGGTCAAGCATTGGCAATTAGTTGGAGAGATGATAGAGGTTTAATCGCCGCAAGAAACAAATCACATCTTAAAAATAAAGGTGCTGAAGCACTTACTATTAAAGGAGTAGCTGATAAGTTTGCAAACAGAGGTGGATTGACCGATGCTTACAACTTCGCAATGAAAGATTTAGAATCTGCTATCAAAGGTTTATCAAAAGCTCAAAGAGATAAGATATTCCAACAAGGTGCATCATTTATGAACTTAGAGGTAATTTATCCAACATCAGTAAATGTTATTCCTTACGACCAACCACTTTTAGTATTCCATAATACAACTGAATACAATGAAGAAGGTGAGGGAATTGGTGCAAATCAATCTGCTGCAAGAATCTTAGCGGGTATGATTAAACAAATCAACAAAGATGTTCAAAGTAATTATACAATTCAAGGACCACCCGTAACTGAATTACCAAAATCACAAAAGTTATCAGCTCAGCAATCTAAATTTGAATCAATGTTGAAAAAACTACAAAGTGAATTTAAATTAAAAGATTCAGATGGTGTTGCAGATTACCATCAAGCTTGGTGGGAACAATGGGTTGATAAAAATTCACCAGAAACTTTAACCAACAAAGAAAAAATGGGATTGGTAAAGAGATGGGCATTTAATGATAAAGGATTCAGATTGGATAATAAAAACATTGAATCAGATAAAGTATTACAATGGGTTAAAAAAGTAGATAAATTAGATAGAGATAAAATATCAAAAGAAAATACTATGAAATTCGAAGAGATATTCTTAGGTGTTGGTGCAGAAGTTTTATCATTTATGAGTTCAGTTCTTGCGGCTAATCCTGATAAGGCAGTTAGAGATATGAAAAAAGAATTGGATACTACAATTAAAGCAGTTCAAAAATCAGGTGACCCTAAAAAGATTGAAAAACTAAGATTGGAATTAGAGAGATTAGCAAGATTGGGTGGTAAAGAAAAGATTGTACCAAATGAGGGTATTGTATTTGTTTACAAAGGAAACACTTACAAATTAACAGGTGCATTCGCTCCATTGAATCAAATCTTAGGTTTAATGTATTTTTAAAGTATTTATATATAAACAAACAAAGTTATGAGTAAATTAAAGAATATCAAAGCGGTATCAGAAATGTTAGAGGGTAAACACAAAACCCAAACTAAAAAAACTGTATCATTTGATAAAAAAGAAGTTGTAAGAAGAGAAGTTGGTGATACTTGGACTGATGATAAAGGTCAGAAGTGGGAACAGCGAAATGGTTACAAAGTAAAGGTAGGAAAACTGGCCAAACTTAGAGAAGAGTTAAAATCGTTTCCAAAATGTAAAAAAGAAGTTTGTACTTGTACAACACCTGGTTCTGCAGATTTAAAAATGAAAGCATATCACGGAATGTGTTTAGATTGTGTTGTAGATATGGAACATGAATTGAAACTTAAAGGTGAATATGAAGATTATGAAAAGAAAAAGTTGTTAAGTAACGCAGAATCTTGGTTAAAAGAAGCAGAAATAGAAAAAGAAGTTCTAAAAACAACAATTAAAGCATCATTCATCAATGAAGATGGTTCTACTGAAGAGTGGGATGGTTTATCAGAAGAAGAAGTGATGAAACAAATTGAAGAGGGTTTTGAAAAGTTTAAAGAAAACTTTATAGGAAAACTCAAAGGAGAACTTAATGAAAAGATTATTCAAAAAGATTGAAAATGGATTAACTGAAATGTTTAAAGATGATAATTCTATAAACGAAAAGGCCGTAATCGGTTTTTTAGCTTTCTTAATGATGGTATTAACATTACTTATTGATTTATATACAGGAATCAAAGGTGAAGAGATGCCAATACATGAATTTGTATTTGATGGATTCTTATACATCACATTAGGAGCATTAGGAATTGCATCTGTAGATAAGATTTGGGGAAACAAAGGAAATAAAGAAGAATAATGGATATTAAAGGTTATTTAAGAGAAAGATTTAATGAGTATTACACTCAAAAAATAGATGAAGTTCTATGTGTTGAATACGCATTATCAGACTTATATGAAACCTTATGTTCAGAAAACCTAATGAATGAAGACCTTAGAAAATGGTTTGGAAAAGGTGGTTCAGGCGGAACTACCAAAGGTGGTTGGGATAGATATGGTTCTGATGGTCAGAAATTAGGAAAATGTGGTGAAGGTGAAAAAGGTGGTGCATACGCCGCTTGTTTATCCGCAGAAAAAGCAGCAAAATTAGGACCGAAAGGTAGAGCTACATTTGTAAGAAGAAAAAGAGCAGCCCAAAAGAAAGCTGGTGATAGTAAAAAGGGTGGAGAAAAAACAAAAGGTCAAAAACCAACATTTTCCAAAACAGGAGCATAATAATGAAAATTGATATTAAATCAGGTGGGCAAAAGTATTCGGTAGATTTCCAAATCGGACCAGGTAGAGGTGATATCCACTTTACAGCAATAGCAAAATCATCAAAGGATTTAGATGAATTACAAACGGCAATTGTTAACAGAGGTGGTAACGACCAAACCATTGGTGCCATTATTACAAAAGCAATTGAGAATAAATTGAAACTACCAATTGATGTTGATTATGGATATCAAGGTGCTGGATACGGATTTAAATTAGATTTATATTCTATTTCTAAAAAATTAAAGTAAGGAAACTCAATGATAAAATTAAAAGAATTACTAAACGAAGCCAAAGATATGGCATTTGTTGATTATCTTAAAGTGTTAGATGATAAGTTTTTAGATGGTATGAAAGCTGTTCGTGGAGATAATGGAAGTGATGCTCAAATTAAACCAACAAGAGGTGATATACTACAAAACTTCACCCTATTCAGAAATTACTTATCTGCTTTAACTAAGAAATATAAAGGTGATAAGACTAAACTTAGATTTCTAACAGAACGAGCTAATAGATTAAATGAAATAATAAAATCAGTAAACGAAGTAATTAAAAATGGTGATGTTATCATTTTTAAAAAATCTAAAGGTGAAGTACCTAAGATTAAATATAACTCATACTCAAAGCAATTTGCAGCAGATTTCATATCACATACGGATTATTATAAAAACCTAAAAGATGCCATTACAGATATGAAAAACGCAGGATTTGTGATTGATAAATACATACAAACCGAATCAGTAAACGAAGCAAACGATACTTATTTCAAAGCAGCATACGAAGCGGCTGAATATGCAAGAGAAATGGCTGAGAAAAAAGGATATGAGATTGATGAAGATGATTGGCAAACTCAAATTGGAATGGGTGGTAAACACAATCGTTTAAGACCGGGTGTTGGTAAAACACATTCATTCTCAGTTGGATTAACAAAGAATGGTAAACCACAAAGAAAAGCATTAAACATATCACTATATGGAATGGATAGTGGAAGCTACGAATTAACATACTATATAAACTAAGGATAGATTATGAATTTAAATGAATGGGTAAACACTTACATAAATGAAATTTCAGAGGATGAAAAAGACCCGCAAGAAATCACAGTAGGTAACTATCAAACAAGATACTTTCATGTTTGTCCAGGCGCATCAACTCTATATAAAGATATAGAATCAAAAGGTGTTGATATGGATATGGCCGAAAGAAGTGCAAGATTACAAGATGCACTTTATTTCGTAGAAGAACATATTCAAAGAGATGGGTATGAGCCTGATAAAGATTATGTAATGGTTGCTAATAACATCGCTAAAAACATTATGAAGATGGCTAAGCTGATGGGATTGGAAGAAGAACACAATTACATACAAGGACACGTTGATACAATTGAAAAGGTTGTAAAAGAAAAAGGTTTAGAAGAATCGATTATGAACCTTACTGAAAAAAATACACCAACCGACCCATCTAAATGGTCTTACTACAAATCACAGGCAAAAAAGAAGTTTGATGTGTACCCATCAGCATATGCAAATGCATGGGCTGCAAAACAATACAAAGCTGCAGGTGGTGGTTGGAGAAAATCAGAATCAGTAAACGAAGAAATAGATGATTTAAAAAATGCTAAATTTAGACTTAAAAATGTTTACAAGTATTTAGATATTGAATATAAGACAACTAGAAGAGGTGAAAAGTATGTTCAAATCAATTACATACCTGTAACAAAACCACAAAGTCAGAATCCTGAATTTGTTAATGTACGTTATAAAGATGAAACAGATTTACAAAATATTGGTAAAGCTTTGAAACTAAAACTAAAAGAATCAGTAAACGAAAGTTCATATAGAGTTGTTGGAACAAACAAAGCTGGTGAAGAAAAAATGAATGAAGCTAATGAACCAGATATAATTTCACAATTAAGAGATATCGTTTCAAAAAAACAAAATCAAAAATTAAAAGACCCAAAAAGTGGTAAAACGATGAGAGTTGATTTATACTCAGCATCAGCAGTTACTCAAGTTTATGATGCACTAAAACAACAATCAAACAAAGATAAGTTTGTTAGTATGGGTTTAGTTGGTATGGTTAATATGGCATTTAAATTGATTAATAAACAAGAAATAGTTGAGTATGATGTTGAAACATTAGAAGAACTAAACGATTTTCATCAGTTTATGAAAGAATACAAATCTGATATAAACGAAGCAGAATACCAAGGTAGAAAAGTAGAACTTGGTAAGATTATGCAAGGTGATGTTAAGAAGTTCAAAGTATATGTAAACAACGATAAAGGTAATGTTGTAAAGGTAAACTTTGGACAAAAAGGAATGGTAATTAAAAAAGATAATCCTGAAGCACGTAAATCATTCAGAGCAAGAATGAATTGTGATTCACCAGGTCCAAGATGGAAAGCAAGATATTGGTCTTGTAGAAAATGGTAATTATATAAACTATTTTAAATATTTATAAACAAAAGAACTTATGAAAACCTTAAAAAAACTAATATTAAAGTTATGGAATTGGTTGAAAAACCAAACTGAAATCGATGAAAAAATCGAAGAAAAAGTTGATGATATCAAAGAAGATTTTGATGATGTTGTAGAAGAAGTTAAAAGAAGATACAATAGAGTTAAAGAAGAAATCGAAGATGTAAAAGAATCAGCATCAGAAGTTATTAAACAAGTTGATGATGTTGCAAAAGCAGTGGGTGGTTCTAAACGAAAAGGTAGAAAACCTAAAAAACAATCAATATCAAAATCAAATCTTAATACAAACAAACCTTCTACAAAGAAAATCACTAAGAGTGCTCTTCGTACAATGAAAAAAGTTGAGTTACTTGAAACTGCAAAAGCACAATTCAAAGCAGATTTAGACCCTAAGTTAACAAAATCAAACTTAGTAAATAAGGTTTATGAGTTATATCATAAAAAATAATGAATCAGTTTTTCAGTAACATAAAGAACATCATCATAGTGGTATTGATTGTAATAATCATTATCATGCAACAATGTTCTGGTCCATCAATCGATTTCAACTTATTTGGTAAGAAAAACAAACAACCCGATGTTGTTGAAGGAACTGTTATTACCAAAATAGAAACAAAATGGGATACTGTAAAATTTGATAGCTTAGTTTATGTTCCTAAATGGAGAGTAAGAGTTGATACGGTACATGATACAACCTTAAAGGATATTGATACACTTTCAGTATTAAAAGATTATTACGCAAAGTATTTTTATACGGATACATTAGATTTAGATTCATTAGGTAATATCATAATCAATGATACTATATCACAAAATTCAATCATATTCAGAGAAATCAATCCAAACATTTATATTCCGACTACAATCATACAACGAGATTCACTTATCTCAAAAAATGAATTTTATTATGGATTTGGTTTAGCAGGAAATCAAGAACAATTCAATTATATTGGTGGTGAGTTACTTTGGAGAAGTAAACGTAAAAAAGTAATTGGAGTAGGATTGGGTATTAATCAAAATTTACAACCAGTTGGTTCTCTAAGAATGATGTGGAAAATAGGAAAATGAGTTATGAGCAAATCAATAAAAGAACTTATAAGGGAAGAGTACATAAAATGTGCTAAAGACCCTGTTTACTTTTTCAAAAAGTATTGTTACATCCAACACCCAAAACGTGGTAAAATCTTATTCGACCTTTTTGAATTTCAAGAAGATGCTATGGCTGAGTTTGATAAACACAGATTCAATGTAATTCTTAAATCACGTCAGTTAGGTATCTCAACATTATCCGCAGGTTATTCATTATGGATGATGTTATTCCACGAAGATAAAAACATATTGGTAATTGCAACCAAACAAGATGTAGCTAAAAACTTAGTTACTAAGGTAAGATATATGCATGAGAACTTACCATCTTGGTTAAGGGGTGAAACTGAAGAAGATAACAAACTATCACTTAGGTTAGGTAACGGTTCAACAATTAAAGCAACATCAGCAAGTGGTGATGCAGGTCGTTCCGAAGCACTATCAATGTTGATTATCGATGAGGCTGCTTTTATCAAAGGTATTGATTCAATTTGGGCATCTGCACAATCAACTCTATCAACAGGTGGAAAAGCAATTGTATTATCAACTCCAAATGGTGTTGGTAACTTCTTTCATAAGACTTGGTTAAAGGGTGAAGAGGGTGATGGTTGGAATCCAATCAAACTTCATTGGACAGTACATCCAGAACGAAACCAAAAGTGGAGATTAGAACAAACTCAATTGTTAGGTGAAAAGATGGCAGCACAAGAATGTGATTGTGATTTCATTTCATCTGGTTATACAGTAGTTGATGGACAACTTCTACAATGGTTTGAAGAAACTCATATTCAAGAACCAGTTGAGAAACGAGGATTTGATGGTAACTATTGGATATGGTCACAGCCAAATTATTCAAAAGATTATATTGTAGTAGCGGATGTCGCAAGAGGCGATGGAGCAGATTACTCAGCATTTCACGTCATAGATGTAGAAAATGTAGAACAGGTTGCAGAATACAGAGGTAAGATTGAAACCAAACATTATGGTAATATGTTGGTGAATGTAGCAACTGAATGGAACGATGCTTTATTAGTGATTGAAAACGCAAATATTGGGTGGGCAGTAATTCAAGAAGCAATTGATAGAAATTATTCAAACTTATATTATTCATACAAAGAGTTTGGATATGTAGATGATGATATTCATTTACAAAAAGGATATGATTTAAAAGATAAATCTCAGATGGTGCCTGGTTTCTCAATGACTAGTAGGACTCGACCTTTGGTTATATCTAAATTAGATACATATATGAGAGAGAGAGTTCCAATCATCCGTTCTAAGAGGTTAATAGATGAGCTATTCGTATTTATATGGAATGGTAGTAGAGCTGAAGCACAGCAGGGTTATAATGATGACTTAGTGATTTCATTCTCAACATCTCTATGGGTAAGAGATACTGCATTAAAATTAAGACAGCAAGGTATTGAACTAAACAGAAAAGCACTTTCTCTAACCTCTAAAAACTCAGGTGTATTCAAAACAACACCTCAAGTTGCTAAAAATGCATGGAAGATGAATACTGGCAGAGGTGATGAAGATATCCGTTGGTTATTGTAATTCTATTTTTTTTAATATTTATATTCTGTAAGGATTATATAAACAAACGTATTACTATATATTATGGCAGATACTTCATTATTTGGAAGATTAAAAAGACTATTCTCAACTCAAACCGTAGTTCGTAGAATAGGAAAAGATAAGTTAAAGGTAGTTGATTCTTCAAGATTACAAAGTGATGGTAATCGTAGAGGCTCTGCTTATTATGATAGGTATGGTAGATTACATGGTTCTAACTCAAGAAAGAATTGGCAAACCTACAATGAAAGATTTAATTATCACTCAAACAAATTAGAACTATATACTGATTATGAAGCAATGGATAAGGATTCCATTATATCATCGGTATTGGATATCTACTCAGATGAGGCCACATTGAAAAATGATATGGGTGATGTTCTTAGAATTAGTTCATCTGATGAAAAAATCAAAAAAACACTTCACAACTTATTTTATGATGTATTAAACATTGAGTTCAACCTTTGGTCTTGGGTTAGAGGTATGAACAAATATGGTGATTATTATCTTTACTTAGATATTGATGATGAATTGGGTATTGTAAACGTATCACCATTATCAACATATGAAACGAGAAGAGAAGAAGGTTATGATTTAGATAACCCATATTCAGTAAGATTTGAAGTAGAACAACAAAACACAAACGCAATCTCACAAAGAAATGAAACTAAGTTCTTAGAATCATTCCAAGTAGCACATTTCAGATTATTAACAGATACAAACTTCCTACCTTACGGGCGTTCATTATTAGAAGGTGCTAGAAAGACTTGGAAACAATTAATCCTTATGGAAGATGCTATGATGATTCATAGAATTATGAGAGCTCCTGAAAAAAGAATCTTCAAAATTGATATTGGTAATATTCCACCTAACGAAGTAGATTCATATATGGCATCAATCATCGACCAGATGAAGAAAACTCCATACATTGATGAATCGACTGGTGAGTACAACCTAAAGTTCAATCTTCAAAATATGTTAGAAGATTATTATCTACCTGTTAGAGGTGGACAAAGTGGTACTGAGATTGATTCTCTTAGTGGCATGGAATTTGGTGGTATAGATGATATCGAATACCTAAAGAATAGAATGATGGCAGCTCTTAAAGTTCCAAAGGCGTTCATTGGTTACGAAGAGGGGGTTGAGGGTAAAGCTACACTCGCACAACAAGACATTCGATTTGCTCGTTCTGTAGAGCGAATCCAAAAGATTGTTCTTTCAGAATTAACTAAGATTGCAATCGTTCACTTATATGCACAAGGATATGAAGATTCGGATTTAGTAAACTTTGAATTAGAATTAACTACACCATCGATTATATACGAACAAGAAAAAGCAAACCTTTGGTCTGAAAAAGTATCTTTAGTTAGAGATATGATTGACCTTAAAATGGTATCACAAGAATGGATGTATAAAAACATCTTTAATATGTCAGATGATGAATGGAAGTTAGAACAGGCTAAAGTTATTAATGACCTTAAACTTAAATTCAGACATGAACAAATTGAAACCGAAGGTAACGACCCTGTCAAAACAGGTGAATCATTTGGAACACCACATGATTTAGCAACCGCATCTCAACAATCACAAGATGGTGGAGATTTTGGTTCATTTGAAGAAAACATAGGTGGTGCACCTGAAGGTGGATGGCCAGGCGCTGGTAGACCAAAAGAAGGTGGTAATTACGCTACTGATGATAACGCATTTGGTAGAGACCCGATTGGAAACAGAAGTATAAGTATTAAACCAGAAAAAGCATATAATGCAAACGAAGTGGTTAACAAAGAATCTACAGATGCAATGTTATCTAAAATGAAGGTAAAGTTAAAAACTAAGAAAATTATAACCGAATCACTTAAAACAGATGATGAAATATCTGAAATTGGGTTATTAGATGAAAAAAACATATTGGAATCTGATAATTAAGATATTTATAAACAAATATATAGGTTACTTTACCAAAAATAGAAGGAAGTAATGACAAAATTAAAACATAGTAAGTATAAAAATACAGGAATTCTGTTTGAACTATTGGTTAGACAGATTGCAACGGATACTTTAAACAATAGAGATTCGAACGCAACCAACATAATCAAAGAATTCTTTGGAAAAAAGACAGAATTGGCAAAAGAACTAAGATTATATCAATCTATGATAAAAGAATCGTTCAATTCAGAGTATAAAGCAAGTGAATTTGTTAATATTATACTTAAAGAGCGTTCAAAATTAAGTGAATCTACCTTAAACAGACAAAAATACAACTTAATCAAAGAAATTAAGAAAAATTTTGTGTTAGAAGACTTCTTCAACTACAGAGTAACCAACTATAAAGAAAACGCATCGGTGTATAAGTTGTTTGAACACAAAAATTCAGATAATCCAAAGGAATATGTAGAGTGTAAATCAACTTTAATGGAACATTTGACAGGAAAATCACAAAATTCCGATAAAATTGTATCTACTATCAACGAAGAATACACAAAACAACCAAAAGAAGTTAGACTATTAGCATGGAAGATGTTAGTAGAAAACTTTAACAACAAATACACCAATTTATCTGATAAGCAACAAAATATTCTTAAAGAATACATCAATTCGGTTGATAATTCTGAAAAATTAAAGAATTTTGTGGTTAGAGAGTGTAATTTACTCACTAAAAACATAAAATCAGTAAAAATCACCGATAAAGTAACTGAAATCAAAGTAAATGAGATTGTTAAACTTATTTCTAAGTTAAAATCATCAAAAGTGATAACAGAATCACAAATTCTTTCACTTTTACGTTATAACGAACTATATTCTGAATTAAAGAAGGCATTTAAATGAAAAGTTTCTTAAAAGAGATAGAAGATAAGTTTGAAGAAATAGAAGAAGCTAATGTAACTGCTAATTTAGATGGTGGGGCAGGACCTCCCCGTACTCCAAATGCATTTTCTAAATCAAAAGATGAAAAAGATTTAGATGATGACCATATTGAAGTATTGGGTTACAAAAAATCTAAAAAAACCAACAAACACTTCAGAGCAATGGAATCTTTAGAACGTAAGTTGGAAGAAAAAATAAATGAGATATCATACAAAGAATATAAGAAAGATGATAGTAGAAAAGATTACCAAAAGGTAAATGATTCTATAAAGAAAATCAATCGTATGATGTATGAGATGGAAAGAATCGTAAATCAAAACGCTAAGTTAAAAAACGAAGCAGGAGTTCATACAGGACAATATTGGAAATCTACACAAAAAAGATTTGGAAAAATTTCTGAAAGAATGTTGAAAGTTGCTCAAAGGTTAAAAGAGTTGAGTGTATGAGTTCTAAAAAGAAGCATATCATTAAGGAAGAACTTACTAATAAGGATTTGGAAGATATCAGATTACTTATTAGATATGAAGTTGCACAAATAATGTTTGATTTATACAGAAAACGTAAAGTGTGGGATAAATAATGAGTAGATTATTAATAGATACTATACCATTTTCAATGAGTCCATCTCAAATCAATGAATCATTAAAACAAAATAATGGTAGATTGGTTGTTGAGGGGGTACTTCAACGTGCAGAAGCAGAAAATCAAAATGGTAGAATCTATCCAACTGAAATTCTCAGAAGAGAAGTAAAAAAGTATATGGGTAGAGAAGTAAAAGAAAATAGAGCGTTTGGTGAATTAGACCACCCAGAATCATCAGTTGTTGAATTAAAGAACACATCTCACATTGTAAGAAACGTATGGTGGGATGGTGATGATGTAATGGGTAAAGTGGAAATCCTAAAAACACCAGCCGGAAACATACTTAAAGAATTATTAGAAGCCGGATGTACAGTTGGTATTTCATCAAGAGGTATGGGTTCTGTTAAAGAATCATCAAATGGTAGAACTGTAACGGTAGAAGACGATTTTGATTTGATATGCTGGGACTTCGTTTCGAACCCATCAACACATGGGGCATTTATGAAACCTGTAAATGAATCTGTATCATCTAAACCAATTAAATCATATAAAAAAATCAATACATTAGTAAGAGATATCATCTGCGAAATCGATGGTGTTTGTTCAATAGGATAACATTATGAAAAAACTAAAAGATATTTTAAAAGAATCAAATGTTCAGATTGGAAAAGTTTACTCTAATCCTTACGCAAAATCATTTGTAAAGGAAGAGGAAGAAGAAAGACCACAAGCTGAAGAATTAACAACTGAACAAAAACATGCATTCTTAGAAGCAGTTAAACAATTCAAAAAGTATGGTGAAGCTGTTTACAGAAACGCAGGTTTAGGTGAAGTTTACAAATCAATCAAAAATATGGTTGAAATGGCAGGTAAAGTAACCCTTTCTGAAACTGATGATTGGTTTGATAATGTAACTGTTAGTAGACATATGAAAAGAATGGGTGAATCTTTTAAAGTATTTGAAAAAACACTCAAAGAAGTATCAACACTACAACAAAGATTAGAAGCATCTTATGATGAGATTGGTGAAGTATTAGGAAAATATTACGAAATCAATGAGATGGAAGATGAAATCGAAGAAGGTAATGAATTCGGAGCGGCAAGAGCAAAAGCAATTGCAAATGGTGATGATTCATTTGAAGTAGATGGTAAGAAATACCCAGTAAAAGATGTAGATGCTGATGATAAAGAAAACGCTAAAGAGTTCTCTAATGAATCAATGAAGTTATCTGATATGATTAAGAAACCATCAGTAAACGAAGCAGCGTTACCAAAAGATGGTTCTATAATTAAAGTTTCTAATATACCAGTTAAAATTGAGTATGTAAGTAGTAAAAAATATATTGGATATAGTTGGAAAGATAAAAATAATAAAGAACATTATGAGGAAACTAAAGTATCCGAACATTCTGACTTAAACTCTTTAATTAAAACCATAGCTTCTGAAATTAGATATCAACAGATTCATAAAAACGAATCAATGAAACTTACTGATATGATTTCAGTAAACGAAGCAAAAAATCTTAAAAAAGCCAAACAAGCTCTAATAGATTTTAATAGTGGTAAATTAGGTGAAGATGAAATGGTTAAAACCGTTATTAAAAGTTTAGGTTTCAAATTTGATGATTATTCTGAAGAAGAGGCAGGGGTAGTTCTTAGTAGTTTAATCAAAAAAGGAAAAATACCAACAGATAATTATGTTCTTAACAATGTTATAGATGTATTAGAAGAATCGGCAAACGAATCAATGAAACTTACTGATATGATTTCAGTAAACGAAATTAAAAAGGGTAGTGTTGTTATTCCTTATGCAATGGATAAACATGGTGAGTTTATTGTAGATAAGGTATTCAAAAACAAAGATGGTGAAACATCATACACAGGTAAATTCAAAAAAAATGGTGAGCATAGAGAATTTATCTTACACTCAAAAGATAGAATTGTAAAAGAATCCGTAAACGAAGATGTGTGGACATCAACACAAAAGAAACAAGTTGAAAAACTTGATAATGAATTTCGCAATTTATTAGCAAAAAAAGGAATTGAACCATATAGTTATACAGCTTCTAAAATGTGGAAAAGTGCCGGATTCCAAAAAAACTTTCAACAAATATTTCAAAAAGATGAATCAGTAAGCGAAGCAAGTGAAGAGTTTGTTGTTTATGTTGAAAAAGATAATGGTAGAAAGAAATTACTTCATACGAAACAATCTCAAAGAGCGGCTAATATGTTCCTAACTAAAAATGCTGATAAAATACTCAACCAATCTGGTATCAGAACAATTGGCTCTATGAGTAAATTCCATTGGGAAAAAGATGAAGCACAGTATGCAGAAAATATCAAAAAAACAGATATGAAAACTGTAACTAAAAAAGAGTGGGATGCGAAACATAACGATTATAAAGGTATGATTAAAGGTAAACCTTATATGATGTGGTTTGATAAAAAAACACAATCAACTGTATATGGACCAGTTAACATTGTAGAATCAGTAGTAAACGAAGCACAAAAAATCAATCCTACATCTATGAAGTTTCTAAAAGGAATGAAAAAGATTAAGGTTAAAGGTCTTGGTGGTTATATGCCAGGTGTTGATTATGTATATGTTGATGGTGATAAGTATTACTTTGTAGATTCCGAAGGTGACCATATGGAACTTAGAAACAATGCAACTATCAAGCAACTTAAAAAAGTACATGGTAGTGAATTGGGTGAATCCGCAGTAAACGAAGCAAAATACGATATTGGCATGGCTCGTAAAGGAAATGGTATTACAGTTTACAATAGAGCAGAAGAAGAAAAGGGTGATTACAAAAACATAGCACATATCTCAGATAACGGAGTGGTAAAATACTATGATAAAAAATTACCAAATGATGTTAAGAAGAAAATCGAAGCTGAAGCTCAAAAAATGAAAGAATCAGTAAACGAAGGAACTAAAATGATAAAATTAAAAAACTTATTAAATGAATCATTTGGATTTGGTGAATTACCATCAGATAAATTAATGAAGATGAAAGTATCAGCTAAAGAAATGTTAGATTCAGTTAATCCTAAAAAAGTAAATGAAGTTTATGAAGAAGAAGATGTAGTTGAAGAGGCTAGAGCATCAGCTAAAAGTTTATTACAATCTGTAATTAAAGGTGAGAGTTCTCGAATCGAAGGTATCAAACTTTCAAAGAAAGCAGCAGAAGGGTTCTTGGATTGGTTAATGGTTTCACCTTATGGTAAGAAGTTTTCTAACCTACCATTCCATATGTTGTTAAAAGCATCTTTTAATTGGGGATTGCATAGATACATTGATAAGAATTCAAAGGAATATAAAGATTTACAAGCTGTAGCCAAAACATTGGAGAAGAAATAATGAACGATGTGGATAGATTACAAGAAATCAATGCAGATTTTTCACAATTCATAAAGAAGAATCTTAAAAAGATAAAAGCACTTCCAGTTGATAAACAAAAGCAATTTGGTAAATTACTAGGTGATTTCAAAGATGGGTTGGATGATTTATCAGAAGCTAACATTAACGAAGCTAAAGGTGATTTTATGGCTAGATATGGTAGTACAGATATTACCCTAAAGAAAGGTTATAAACATCATGATGAAGATGAGTTATATGATTTATACGATAAATTAGGAAATTTAGTTAAAACTCTTAGAGTTAAAGCTGTTACAGTAGTTTTTGAATAATCCGTACTTAATTAAATTTTAATTAAATTAAAAATTATATTTATATACACCTATCATTAGTTTGGTAGGTGTATTTTTTTTAACTAAAAAACATTATATGGAACAAAACAAAAAACCGTACAAAAAAGTTCGTAGAGATGATATGGAGATTATGGGTAACTCAATGGCCGTAAAAGTAGTTCATAATCAAATTGAACCTGCGATTAAGTTATGGAAACGTAAACTAAAAGATAGTGGTATACTTGAACAACTGAAAGAAAGAAAAGAGTTCATCAAACCATCAGCAGTAAAAAGAAAACAAAAAGAAGAAGCAATTAGAGCTGAGTGGCGTAGACGTAAGTTTGATAATTAATAAACACTTTTTAGTGTTTTCAAATTTACATCACTATTTATTACAAATCAATACCATCTTTTCAATGGATGGTTAAAGTATATTATTATACAAACACTCATTAAGATTCCCAATAATCTTATTTCCGAAACAAATTTAGGAGAACAAAATGGCAAGAAAAGACTTGTTATCAGAAGCAATTGCTGATGCTAAAGCAGTTAAAGAAACCGCAATGGCAAACGCTAAATTGGCTTTAGAAGAAGCTTTCACTCCAAAACTTCAATCAATGATTTCAGCAAAATTAGCTGAAGAAGCTGATGAAGAAGAGGAAGTGGAAGAAGAATTAGATTCATCTGATATTGGAACTGGTGATAACGCTGAATCTTCTGCTGATGATTCTTCAGAAATCGAAAATGATGACGATTTAACTGAAGAAGAAGACGAAGAAGAATACGAAGAAGGCTATCACGAAGGTGAAGACGAAGAAGAATACGAAGAAGGCTATCACGAAGGTGAAGACGAAGACATGGATGACGAAGAAGATGATTTAGATTTAGAATCTGTAATCGCTGAATTGGAAGCTGAAATGAATGACGAAGAAGACATGGAAATGGATTCTGAAGAAGACATGGAAGACGAAATGGAAGTTGAAGAAGATGAAGATGAAGAAGAAATCGATTTGGATGAAGTAATCAAAACTCTTAAAGAAATGTCTGAAGAAGAGGAAGATGAAGAAGAAGTAAACGAAGAAGAAGACGAAGATTTAAGTGGTGAGTTAGAAGAAGCTTATAAAACTATTGAAAGTTTAAAATCAACTATCAATGAAGTGAATCTAATGAACGCTAAACTTCTTTACGTTAACAAATTGTTCAGAACATTCGACCTTAACGAAGGACAGAAAGTTAAAGTTTTAGAAAACTTTGATAGAACATCTTCAGTAAGAGAAGTGAAATTAGTATTCTCTACTTTGGCTGAAAACTTGAATGTAGCTAAGAAGAAAAAATCAGTTGTTAAAGAAGGATACGCTTCAAAAGCAACAAAAAGTTCTGCACCTAAGAAAATAATTTCTGAAGGTAACGACATGGCTGCAAGATGGAAAAAACTTGCAGGTTTAAAATAATTTAAAAAAACGGAGATTAGAAATGGATTTAAAAAATATCCTTAACGAAGGTTCTTCTCATACCGCCAGATTATCTGAAGCTACTAGAGCTTTAGCTGGTAAATGGGAAAAAACTGGTCTTTTAGAGGGAATCGACAACGAAATCGAAAGAGCTGGAGTTGCAACCCTTTTAGAAAACCAAGCTAAGCAATTAGTAAAAGAAGCTTCTTCTACTGGTACTTCCGCAAACTCAGAAGAGTGGGCTGGTGTAGCTTTACCATTAGTAAGAAGAATTTTTAGTGAAATCGTAGCAAAAGACTTTGTATCAGTTCAACCAATGAACTTACCATCAGGTCTTGTATTCTACTTAGATTTCAAATATGGAACAGGACAACCTGGTTTCACTACTGGTTCTGGTAAAGATTCACAAGCTGATTCTGTATTCGGTATTACTGACACTACTTCAGACCCATCAGGTGGTTTGTATGGTGCTGGTAGATTCGGATACTCAGTAAATGATTCAGTATCTGCTGCCCAAACTTTAGGTACTGCTGGTGCTAACAAATTCGTAACTGGTTCTGTACTTGCTGCAGATTACAACTACGATACTAACTTCTCATCATCTTACGCAACTGAAATTGCTAGTGGTGCAGTATTTACTGCTGCAGTACCAACTGCATCTATCGCTGGATTTGATGATAAAGGTATCAGAGCGTTTAGAGTAACTGCAACTGGTGTTACTGACCAATTCCCACAATTTACTAAATTAGTAGGTGGTGATGTTGAGTTTGTATTACAAGGTACATTGAATGCTACTAACGATTTAAGAGTTAAGTATCACAAACAACCAACTGATACTTCAAGAGGTGATTTCGAATCAACAAAAGCTGGAATGGCTGCAAATCCTGAAACGGATATCGATATTCCAGAATTGAACGTAGAGATGAAATCTTTACCAATTGTTGCTAAGACTAGAAAGTTAAAAGCACAATGGTCACCAGAATTCGCACAAGATTTGAATGCATACCATTCAATCGATGCTGAAGCTGAATTAACATCAATGTTATCAGAATATATCTCACAAGAAATCGATTTCGAAATCTTAGATATGTTGATTCAAGATGCTAAAACATCTGGTTACTGGTCAACTCAAGTTGGTAGAGAGTGGAACGGTTCAGCATTCGCTAACTATTCTACAACAGGTGCTCAGGCTTCTGCATTTACACAAGGTGCATGGTTCCAGACTTTAGGAACTGTAATCGCTGGTGTATCTAACAAAATTCACCAAAAAACTCTTAGAGGTGGTGCTAATTTCTTAGTAGTATCTCCTGATGTTGCAACAATTATCGAATCTATCCCTGGATATGCTTCTACAGCAGATAACGGTGATGCTCAATTCGCATTTGGTGTAACTAAGATTGGTGCATTGAATAGTAGATTCCAAGTATATAAGAATCCTTATATGAAAGAGAACATAATCCTTATGGGTTATAGAGGAACTCAGTTCTTAGAGACTGGTGCAGTTTACTCTCCATATATCCCATTGATTATGACTCCATTAGTATATGACCCTAAGAACTTCACTCCAAGAAAAGGTGTAATGACACGTTACGCTAAGAAAATGTTGAGAGGCGAATTCTACGGAAAAGTATACGTGGATGGACTACACAAAATTCAGTAATTAATTACTGTTTTATACTTAAAATTAAGAGGGGTGAGAAATCACCCCTTTTTTTATGCCTTAAAAGTTAACACCTCATTAAGAATAACAGGAATCTTAATTTCTTCCATCTCTTCTAACACATCTCTCATCTCTAATTGTGTTGGTGAAACTCTGATAACTCTATATTGTTCTACAACTTTATTATCAATAGTAACAACACATTCAGCCCACAAATCTTTCAGAGTTGGTCTGTAATTAAATTGATGATTCAATTCAGTTAACATACCCGAACCCAATCTTGCTAAGTTGGTTACAAACCCATCTGCTAGTTCTTTTGTGTTGTATTGGTAACTTTCTTCGTAAAAATTAATTATTGCTTTCATATCTCTCATTTTTATTACATAGTAAATGTACTACTTTATTTTGAATACTCCAAATTTTTAATGTTAAGAAAACATTAAGTTATCGGTGGAATAGAATATGATTTGATATTTATACCAAAGGTTTTATAAATACGAAGGGATATATGGCTGAAAATAAAACAAAAACTCCACCGAAAGGTAATATTAGATTCTCAATATCGTTATCAGAAGAACAAAAACAATCAAAATCAGAAATACTACAACATCCATTCAATTTTATAGTAGGTAAAGCTGGTTCGGGTAAAACCCTATTAGCATGCCAAATAGCATTGGATATGTTTTTTAAAAGAGAAGTGAATAAAATCGTTATAACAAGACCAACAGTATCAAATGAAGATAATGGGTTCTTACCAGGCTCATTAGAAGAAAAAATGGAGCCGTGGTTAGTTCCAATTCGTTCTAATATGAGAAAAGTTTATAACAAACCCGATATCTTAACAAAATTGGAATCAGAAGAAAAAATAGAATTAGTAAGTTTATCTCATTTTAGAGGCAGAACTTTTGATGATTCAATAATTATAGTAGATGAGTTCCAAAACTTAACCAAACAACAATTACTTATGGTGTTGGGTAGAGTTGGTAAAGGTTCTACAATGATTCTTTGTGGTGATAAACAACAAATCGATTTAAAATTTGGAAATGATTCCGCAATACATGAAGTTCCAAAACTAAAAGGTTCAAAGTGGGTCTATGATGTTGTCTTAAAAGATAACCACAGACATGAATCTTTAGATGAAATACTAAGGTTACTTACAGAATACTAAAATCTTAAATATTTATAAGTAAAGATAATTAGAGGTAAACATGTCAGCTGGAAAATACTCATTTACAATAGAACAAGGAGCAACACTCCAATTTGAAATACAATATAAGGATTCTACTAATTCTCCTGTAGATTTAAGTGCATATAATGGTAGAATGCAAGTAAGACCAACAGTTGGTTCATCTGAAGTGTATTTAACCTTATCATCAACACTACAAAGTGATGGTACTGGACTTAATTTTAGTGGTTCAAACGGAAATATACCACCAATTTCAGGTTCTATTGGAATTTACATTTCAGCGGCAACATCATCAAACTTAGATTTCAATGAAGCTTATTATGATTTGGAAATTTATAGTGGAAGTGGTGCAAATGAATATGTTGTGAGGTTATTAGAAGGTAAAGTTAAATTATCCAAAGAAGTAACTCGATAAATGGCATCTAAAAAAGTAAACATAGTAGATAATGCTAATGAAGTAAAAATAACAAACTCAAATAATAAAATTGAGATTATAGATACCAATGTCCCATCGAATATTGAAATTACTCAACCTGTAACATCTATAATTCAAGTAAATGCAGCAGGGCCAAAGGGTGATAGGGGTGCTGCTGGTGTTGTGGGGCCAAGTGGTTCTCAAGGACCTGCGGGTGTTGATGGTATATTTACAAAATTAGGTGATAGTTTACATTTTACAACATCATCACTTCAGATAAGTGGTTCAATGGATATATTGGGTAACTTAACTGTAAACGGAAAGTCTATCTTTATTCAAACATCTGCATCAGATTCAGGAACTGCAGTGGAAGTACAAGGTAGAATGAAAATTATTGAAAAACAAATAGGAGATTATATAGCATCATCATCAATTCAGATAGGTAATGTTAGAGATACCATAGATTGTGGTGGTTTTTTCTAATTGAATTGATATTTATGAATATAAACTTATATAAGTAATAGGAAAATAGTATGGCTCAAAGAATTAAGCACAGACGTGGTTCGGTATCATCGGTTAGAAATATCACTGCGTTTTCTGAAGCTGAAATCGTAATTGGTAGTGGTTCAGTAGATGGTAAAATAGATGGACCTATCGTATATATCGGTAAACCAGGTGGTACTACCGCCGCAAACGATTATGTTCCAATCTCAAAAATGTATGTAGGTAGTGGAATTCCATCAATAGTTACTGCTAACTTTGGAACAACTTTAGATGGATTACCATATTACGATTCAACAAACAAAAAATTATATATTTTAGGTGCAAGTGGGGATGGAACATCTGGTCATACTCCAATTACAGTAACATCTGAATCAATCCAAAACTTTGATACAGTTGTATCCGCTTCAATTGCATCTGCAGGATTTGGTGCTGGTATATTTGAATCAATTGATGGTACAACATATCGAACTGAAAACAATATACAAATTACAGGTTCACTAACAGTATCAGAATCAATAAACGCATATAATATTAACGCAGGAACACCAACATCAAATGATTGGCAGAGTAACTTACAAGGTTCTTACTTTAATAATTTTACAAAAGAAACTGACGTATCTGAAATTTTAAGGTTTGTTGCAGGTTTACTATCGTCTTCAGCACCAGATGCTTCACCAAACACTAAAACATATGGTTCTGTTAGTGAAAACCTTTCAAATACTACAACTTCAACAATTGAAGGGTATGTTCCACAAGATAATGATATTGCGGATATTACATACTTAATTGATAAAGGATTTGCGGCAGAAGGTGGTACTATATTCCCATCTAAAACAGTATATTCAAATTCATCATATGGAATCACATATACATCAGTAGCGGCAGGTTCAACATCAGTTCAATCTTCTGCAGATGCTCAATTATACGGATTGGGTACACTCACAAGTGGAAATGCTACTGAATTTAGAGTAAGTGGTTCACATCAATGGTTTTTTGCAGATAATAACTCAAAAACAGAAACCGAAACTTCATCATCTGGTGAAATTAGGTCATTATCATCATTTGGAACTTCAAATGGGTTAACAATCGGTAAGATTCAAACAGCAAACCCATCAGTTATTCCTGCGGCTTACCAAGATGGTAAATTTGCAGCAGTATTCTCTCGTTCTCCATTGGATGGTACAACAAGAACTCTAACATCGGTATCATCATCAGGATTCTATCAAATATCAGCATCGATTGGTATTGCAACAGGTTCTCAAACTGGATATACTGTAAACGAAGTTGAAAGAGAGATATTTTATGCACCGATAACAAACATTAGTTCAAATATTGGTACAAACTCACTTTCAATTAGTAATCAAAGTACAACTGCACTAACACTAACATCAGGTTCTATTTCCGGAGCACCATTTGTTGATGGTGGAACTTGGAACTTAGTTGCAACTTCATCTGGTATATTTGAACCAATGTATGTTGCATCTACATCCGCAGGTAGAACTGTAATTACTTCACCAACACCTTCAAATGTAAATGTAACAAGAACAAGTGGTGTAGATACATTATCAACATCAGGTGGTGTAATTTCAACTGCAAATGCTGTATATGGTACAGATGGTACATTACGTTCAACATCAACAGTTCCATTTAGAACTGATAACTTCCATACAGATGCAACTTACACAATAAGTGGTACAGGTACAACATTTACTGAAGGTGGATTCGCAGATACAGACTTTACTTTAGCACTTAGAGCCCGAAATAGAAGTAATTCAGAAACAACATTAAATACTCAAACAGTATCAATACATTCTGCTGGAACATTTGGACAAGATGCCGGAAGTGGTTCTATGGGATACTTTGGTGGTGGAACTACTTCAACTACATTGGTAGAATATTTTACTACAGAATCATATAGAAGAGTAATCTCAAATTCATCTACATTAACAACTACATGGGATGAAGAAAGTAGATTAACATTAGGTGATGGTGGTGATTTGCAAGTTAAACCAGGTTACTTAGTTAATCCAGAATCAACAAATGGATATTGGTATCCAACAGGTGGTTATAACGCAGCTCACTATAAGTGGTATTTAAGAGAATTCGATACGGCAGCTGCTAACAACAAAGGTACACTTACAATTAACTTAGACCCAAATACATCAGCAGATTTAACAACATTTAATGATACAACTACAGCTAAAATTGCAGTTGGTGTTATATTTGGTTCATCTGCAGCAACTATATTTGATGCAGTAAAAGGTAACGCATCTTATGGTGGTACATTGAATGGTCAATCGACTGGAGCAAATAATCCATTTAGTGATTCGGTTGATGTTAAAGGTGATTTCTCATCAATAACAAACTCATCAGGTACATTAACATTAGGTATTAATAACCCTGCTGGACAAACCATTAGTGCTACATATCCAAAAATTTGGTTATTAGTAAGATATAAAGGTACACCATCAAATACATTAGAAAGAATAACCGTTTCGGTATCATAATTAAAGGGAATTAACAATGGCATATAGTTCATCAGATAGGTCGGAAAGATTATTACAGAGTAGAAGATTTACTACTGATAATCTTACACTAAGTCAGGAAGCATTTACACAAGTATTCGATTTAGGTGCAAGTGAGATATTAACCGATGATGGTTTAATACCAACTGGTTCAACTCAATTACCTTATAGTGGTTCATCACAGAATTTGGCAATTGTTTCTGCAAGTGTTGTAAACCCTTCAATTGCAGAAGATTTACCAATTTTAAAGTATTGGTATAGAAAGAAAATAAAACCTGCGGGTGATGGTAGTAGAGAAGTTTATTACTTTACAGAATCAGACCCATCAGCAGTTGATGATACTGTAACATCAGACCAGTTAATTGAAACCGACCAATTAATAAACTTTGTATCTCCAAAATACATTATTGCATCTGATAGTGTTAATACAACCGAAAGTACAACACCAGGTTATAAAGTGGTAGTATATAAATCTACTTCAGCAACCGCAGGTGGAGTTACAGAACAAGCAGCTGACCCTGCATCATATGTATTTGATTTCAAAACAGGTGTATTAACTTGGAATGATGGTTCAGCACCTGCATCAAATCAATATGTGTATATTACGGCATATCAATATGTAGGTAGAACACTTCGTTCTCAATTAGATGATGGTTCAATACAAGGTGCAAGTACATGGGATGCATTAGAAGGAAAACCTGCAGGAATAGTAAGTTCATCAGCTCAAACAATTGCTAATTTACCATCTGGTACTGTAAGTGGTTCATCTCAAGTAGATTATACAGCCATTTCAAATGTTCCATCAGGTATTATAAGTGGTTCATCTCAAGTAGATTATACATCCATTTCAAATGTTCCAAGTGGATTAGTAAGTGGTTCATCTCAAATTAGTTATAATGGGATAACAGATATACCTTCAGGTATTATGAGTTCTTCAGCTCAAACATTACAAAATTTAGTTGGACAGGATTTAGTTGTATCATCACTTACTGCAGAACAATTTGTGGTTAGTTCATCTGTAACATTTGTTACTACATCATTCAGTAGTGGTTCTACTATATTTGGTGATACGTTAGATGATACTCACCAATTTACAGGTTCGTTATATGTGTCAGGTTCAATATTCTTTGATGAGATAGATGGTGGAAACTTCTAAAATAAGGATTTACGTTGTCAAACAGGATAAAATTAAAAAGGAGTTCGACAGTATCGAGAGTTCCACAAATAGCAGATTTAACACTTGGTGAATTAGCTATAAACACTTTCGATGGTAAGTTATTTTTTAAAAAAAATAATGGTAGTGATTCTATTCAATCTATTGTAACCACAAATTCACAAATTACAGGTTCAGTAGAATTAACAGGAGCATTAACATCATCACTTTCTCTTATATCAAATGATTCACCATCAACAAATATGTTTTTGGTAAAAGTTGCGGGAGATGATAAAGTAAAAGTAAATTCAGAAGGAACATTTATAATAAAAGAATCCACAACACTACCAACAGGTGAAAATGGAGCAATGGTGGTTAGTGGAAGTAACTTCTTTATTTATTTATAAAAAAAAAACAATATTTATTAACATAACATAAAATTCAAAAGAGGAATTTAAAATGGCAGGATGGAAAAAAGTAATTGTATCAGGTTCAACCGCAGAGTTAGCTGGAATAACTCTAAGTGGTGCTGTTAACGCTGGTACAGATACAGATAAGTTTCTGGTATTAGATAGTAGTGGAAATGTAGATTTTAGAACAGGAGCACAAGTTCTTTCAGATATTGGTGCAGGAGCAGGTTCTGGTGATATTTCAAGTGTTGTTGCTGGTGATGGTTTAACTGGTGGTGCAACTACTGGTGATGCAACTTTAAATGTTGGGGCAGGTGATGGTATTTCTGTAGCAGCAGATGCAGTTGCAGTAGATGCAACAGTATTAAGAACGACAGGTGGTGGAGTAGTTTCAGGTTCATCACAAATTACAATGGGCAGTGATTTAAGTGGAACTGCTAATAACGTAACGGTAGACAAAGTAAAGGGTGTAGCACTTGAATCAGGTGAAGTAACTCAATTAGCTAACATAGATTCAACTACAATCTCATCAACAGGTGCAAATGAATTGTATGCAATGGACCAGGCGGTTCGTACAACCGATGCAGTAACATTCGCAACTGTAAATACAGGACAAGGTGCAAATGAATTGTACGCAATGAACCAAAATGTTCAAACAACCGATGCAGTAACATTCGCATCAGTAGATACAGGACAAGGCGCAAATGAATTGTACGCAATGAACCAAAATGTTCGTTCATCAGATGGGGTAACATTTGGAAGTGTTACATCTGATGGTTCTATCATAGGTAAAACAGACACAATAACAAGATTTAATTTTGATGGTTCTACTGGTATCACAACAATCGCAACCGCAAGTGTAGAACAAAACTTAACAGTTGGTGGTGATTTAATAGTAAATGGAGATTTAACTTACTTAAACACAACAAACACAGCAGTAGAAGACCAATTTATCCTATTAGGTTCGGGTTCTACCTCTGCTGATGTTGGTATTATATTTCAAACCGGTGTTACTGAAGGCAACGCGATAGGAACAGCATTTTTCTTGGATAATGGTGTGAGTAGATTATCATATGCAACTGCAATAGCACATGACTCAACTGCAGTAACACCCGCAGCATATATTCCATTAGTATTTGATGTGACAGGTCAAGGTCATACTGCAGTAACAGATGTAGGTAACATTAAGATTGAAAGTGGTGAAGCTTACATATATGTTTAAAATAAATTATGAAATGGTTACGAAAGATTATGGCAACATTAGGTGAATTAAAATCAAAAGAAAAAAAAGAACAACAACCGTTTACAAAAGAAGAGTTAGAATTCCTCTTACAATTAATAGCCGACTCAACTTTTGAAGGAAAAGATGTTCAGTTAGTTTACGAAACAGCAGTTAAAATTCAAAAGAATATAGTAAATCTATAAATTAAGACCCCCAACTTTGGGGGTTTTTTATTTTAATCTAAACATTTCAATATTTATTAGAAATAAGCTTAATTGTTGGCCCGAAAGGGAAGTGGGCTTTTTAGTAACCAACCACAATAAAGGAATATATGCCAAATTGGAAAAAAGTAATTACATCTGGTTCGCAAGCACAATTAGCTGGCGTAACTGGTAGTTTCACAGGTTCATTTGTAGGAGATGGCACAAACTTAACAGGATTATTTTCTGTAACAAATGAAACTAATAATTATGTTATTACATCAACGGGAGCGAGTGGTGGAAATGGAGAAGCAAATCTAACATTTGATGGCTCAGAGTTAGGATTGACCGGTGACCTTACTATGACTGGAGGTTCAATAGGCGTAGGCGTAACGCCCAACGCAACTAATGGTAGAATTGATGCATCCAACGATGTTGTAGCATTCTCATCATCAGATAAAAGATGGAAAACAAATATAAAACTAATCGAATCGCCATTAGAAAAACTACAAAAATTAAGTGGTGTAGAATTTGATTGGATTGAAGATACAGAAGTACATGGTAATGTAGGAAATGATGTTGGGGTCATTGCACAAGAAGTAGAATTAGTTTTACCACAGGCAGTTCAAACAAGAGATAGTGGAATGAAAGCAGTTAGATATGAAAAATTGATACCACTTCTTATTGAAACTATCAAAGAACAACAAAAACAAATTGATGAACTTAAAAATAAGATTGGGTAATGGCACTAACAGCATCAGGACAATTAAGTTTAGGTGATATTGCAACTGAAATGGGTGTATCTCTTTCAAATGTATCACTTACTACTCAATCAACTACAAATGTTAATCAAAGCTCAACATCAAAGCCAGATGGTTCAACACCTCATGCAATATCAGAATTTTATTCGTATGACCATTCAGCAGCATCATATACAACTGATGGATTATTATTAGATTTTGATGCAGGTGATGTAAATTCATATCCCGGAACAGGAACATCAGTATATAGTTTATACGGTAATCATACTGGGTCAATGGATAATGGATTAACATATACTGCAGATTCTGGTGGATATTTTGAAATGGATGGTGTTGATAACCGATTATCTGTACCACATTCATCTGAGTTAAAAATTTCTACGGGTAGCATTGAAGTTTGGTATAATATTACTAGTAGAGGTGTTATGGTACATACTAGTATTAATACTGATAATAGATTTGATTTAATTGGTGGATTTTTTACAAGTGCATATCCAGACGAATCATTAGGTACAGTCGCTCGTCGTGCTGGTACTACCGGTAGAATTGAAGCATATCGTAATGGTGAGACGTGGTTGAACTCACAAGGTTGGGTTCAACATGTATATACACTCGATGGAACTACATCAAAGTATTATATTAATGGGTCTGAAGTAACATTAACTAAATCACCTGGTCCAGGTTCTGATTATTTTTTAAATTGTGCAGCCGCATCAGGTGATATTGTATTTGGTGATAGAAATACATTTACGAATCTAGCCGTGAATGGTAAATTTTCAATAGGTCGAATATATGGTAAAGCATTATCTTCAAGTGAAGTAACAGCAAACTATAACTATGCAAAGGATAGGTATGGTTTATAATAATAAAATATACTGTATAATACCAATTACAGATAAACAAACATTGCAATCAGAATGGATTAAACAAACCAGTTTAGAATCATTAAAAACTAATTTAGATGGTACAAAATGTATAATTACAATTGATGATAATATTGAAATATCCACAATAGAATTTTTAAAAAAACAAACATTTTATACTCATCAAGAAATATTAGAAATAATAAATACAGCAGAATGGTTAATGAATAATGAGTATGACATTTAATAGAAAATGGATTTATATTGGGTGAAAAATAGGGACTTGATACAAATTGAAGATGGTGTTGTAGGGGAAGTAGTACCTTGTTAATAAAATGGAATAAATTATGTATGAACAAAGAAATCTTATGATTCTTTAAACATCTGTATATTTATATACAAACACTAAGGAGATATAAATGGCAGTTAATATTCCAATATGGCCAGGTTCATCATCATTCTTTCCTGATATGACACCATTTGGTTATTATGATAATGATTATGAGTTTCAACAAGATACTGATAAAGTAGCATCTTGGTGTGCCAAACGATTGGGATATCCAATTGTTGATATTGAATTACAAGATATTAATTTTTATGCTTGTTTTGAAGAAGCTGTAACGGAATATTCAACTCAGGTAAACCAATTTAATATTAGAGAAAATTTATTAAACCTTAAAGGTGCTCCGACATCATCAAACCTATCACAAACTCAACTTAATGCAAACTTAGGTGGTTTGGTATCACTTGCAAAAGATTATGGTTCAGAAGCAGGTAGTGGTGGTAGAGTAACTTATTATACAGGTTCATTTACCCTTTCAGCAGGACAACAGGTATACGATTTAACAGACCCAACAATCACTACATTAGAAAGTGGTTCGGCAGGAACTGATGAAATTGAAATTAAAAAAGTTCTTCATAATGCACCACCTGCAATGGTAAGATACTTTGACCCATTTGTAGGAACTGGATTAGGTTCACAACAAATGATGGATACTTTTGGTTGGGGTAATTACTCACCAGGTGTTTCATTTATGATGCAACCACTTTATGATGACTTACTAAGATTACAAGCTATTGAATTTAATGATATGGTTCGTAAATCTCAATATGGATTTGATATACAAAATAATAGAATTAGAATCTTTCCAAGACCAGAAGCGGCTGAAGAAGGAACAAAAGTATTCTTTCATTATATTTTAAATTCGGATAGAAGCAATCCAATCATATCAAATTCTGTTATATCTGATTATTCGAATGCACCATTTGATAGAATTACATATACTCGTATCAATCACGTTGGTAAGAGATGGATTCAAAAATATACTCTAGCATTGGTAAAAGAAATGTTAGGTGCTGTTAGAGCTAAATTCTCATCAATTCCAATTCCAAACTCAGAAGTAACTTTGGATGGTTCTGATTTAAGAAGTGAAGCTACAACTGAAAAAGAAGTTTTAATTGCAGAATTAAGAGAGAATTTGGAAGCAACATCTCGTAAGGCGTTGTTGGAAGCTCAAAAAGATGAATCTGAATTTATGGAACAAACACTTAATAGAGTTCCAAGAGCGATATACATAGGATAATTATGGCTTTATTTGGTGGACAAAGAGATATGAGTTTATTCAGAACATTGAATAAAGAACTTATCAATGATATTATTGATACAGAAGTGTATTACTATAAAATCATATTGGATGAAACTAAAGTAAATATGTATGGTGAGGGTAAGAATAAATCTTACTATGCACCAATAAAAGTTCCATGTATTATAGAAAGAACTGATAATACTGCAGTATATGATGATTTTGGTTCTGATTATACAAGAGAAGTTCAATTCCGATTCCTTAGAGATACATTAGTAGAAAAGAATATTTACGCGGAAATTGGTGATGTAATTGAGTGGGATAACGAACAACACATTGTAGATGTAGTAGTTGAAAACGAATACTTTGCTGGTAAAAACCCATCGACATGGGATGGTGGTGATACACAAGGTTATAATGTTGCAATTGAACTAACAACTCATGTTGCTAAAAAATCTCAACTTAAAATTAGAGATGATTTTAGAGTGGGTATTAACAAAGATAATAACGATTTACCTGTAGGTATATAATATGGCAAGAACATATAGAAATGATAGAGATGAAAAAGTTGATTTGAAAAGAACCCAAAGTTCTTTTTCAGATGACCCTAAATTGAATAAAGCCAAACAAGTATCGAGAAGAAATGATGATACTAAAGTTCCTACAGTTGGTATTTACGATATTGATTTGGCATTTAAAGATTTCTTAGAAAAAGATGTTAAACCAACTATTACAGAAGATGGTAAATTTATACCTGTTCCTGTAATGTATGCATCTCCTGAAAATTGGACATCAGCACAAAGAGATGGTTTTATGAAAGATTCAAAGGGTAAAATTCTTACTCCTTTAATTTCATTCAAAAGAAACTCGTTGGATATTAATACAGAATATTCAAAATTGAAGGTTTTAACTGATGAAGATACATCAAGAACATTCGTAAAAAAATATGGAAAAGAAAATCGCTATGATGCGTTTTCACAATTGGTAGACCAAAAGCCAGTTGAAGAGAGATATATTATTGATACACCTGATTATGTTAACATTCAGTATGATGTTATTATATGGTGTAACTATATGGAAGATTTAAATAAAGTAGTTGAACAAATCATATACTTTCAAGGTGGTGCATTTGGACAAAGATACAAATTCCAAATCAAAGGAGAATCTTACTCATTTGAAACAACGAATGGTGTTGGTGAAGAAAGATTAGTAAGAAGTAATGTAACCCTTACCACTAAAGCATACTTAATACCAGAACACAAAGGTAATACAGTAAATGCTCAAAAAGCATTCGGAACATCAAAAATTGTTTGGAATACTAAACTTTCAGAATAAATTATCATATTTATATACAGAATTAATAATTTATAAAAACAAAGTGTTATGGCAGAAGTTAATAAGGTTGGTGAAAAGACCGTAATTAAATTTGAAAAAGAAGAAATAGAGAAAATCCAAAAGTTTAAAAACGATTATGCAGATGTAACTGCTAAATTAGGTGAATTGGAAATTGAACTACTTGTTTTCGAACAACAAAAGAAACAACTTGATTCTTACAAAGAACAACTTCAACAGAAATACCTACAATTAAGAGGTGATGAAGTTAAGTTGGCAAATGAGTTAAAAGAAAAGTATGGAGATGGTGAGTTCGATATAAATACAGGTATATTCACTCCTAAGAGATAAATATTATCGTTTCGAATTTTTTTAGGTATTTATTAGTATAAAAGAAACCAAAATTTAAATAGGAGAATTAAATGGCAGAAAGAATAGTAAGTCCTGGAGTATTTACAAGAGAAAAGGACTTGTCATTTCTACCTCAAGGGATTGGTGAAATTGGAGCAGCATTAATAGGTTCAACTGTAAAAGGGCCTGCATTCGTTCCAACTCAGGTACAATCTTTCCAAGAGTTTCAGCAAGTATTCGGGGGTTTGACATTAGATTCATACCTACCTTACACTGCTCAAGCTTATTTGGAAGATGCTGGAACTGCAACAATCGTAAGGGTATTAGGACAAGATGGTTATACTCTTGAAAACCCAATCGCATTACAAATCTCATCATCAAACGGTGAGTATGTTGCAGCAGTATTACACCCAACTACAGGTATCACATCTGATACAGATGTATTTCTTGGAAGTTCGGTAAATAGTGTAACAGCATCATCATTCGTATTAACTGTATCTGGTTCAGAGGCAGTCGGAGCAAATTATTCATCTTCATTGAACCCAACAAATGCTAATTATATTACTAAAGCATTTGGATTCTCACCAAGAGGTTCACAAGATGCGTATGTTTACTCAAACTTTAAAACATTCCAATCAGCATCATTTGCAACTGGTGAAATAGTAACTGTAACCGCATTAACTGCATCTGATATTGATTACTCAAAAGCATATACTGAAGCTTCAACCCCTTGGATTACATCACAAAAAGTTGGTGGTAACACTACAAACTTAATTAAATTCCATACATTATCTCATGGTAATGCTACTAACTACGAATTTAAAATTGGTATTCAAGATGTTAAACCTGCAGGAACTGTAGCTGGTTCTGAGTATGGTTCATTCACAGTAGTTGTAAGAAGAGTAGACCAAGATAAAATCAATGGTTCACCATTTGTAGGTGTAGTTGATTCAGATATTAGACCTAATTTAGTGGAACAATTCCAAAATGTAAACTTAGACCCTGATTCTCCAAACTATATCACAAGAGTGATTGGTGATAAGTATATTACAGTTGATGCTAATGGAAAATTATCAACTAATGGTGATTACAACAACAATTCTGCTAATATTAGAGTTGAAGTTTCAACTGCAGTTAACAATAAAGCAATTGACCCATCATTAGTACCATTCGGATTCGCAGCATTACAAAATCCATTTGGAACGGCATTCTCAATTCCAAACCCAACTTATGTATCAGCTCAAACAATTAATGATTCATATAACAGTAGAAAATTCTACGGATTTAATTTTGATTTCGCTACAACTGATAACTTAGCTTACTTAGCACCTACTCCTGATTCTGCAACGGCAACTGCTGGAACAGCATTCTACTTAGGTGATTATTCACAGAATAGTGGAGCTAATTATCCATCATCGGCATCTCCATATACTGGTTCAATTGATTTGAGTGATTCTAATACTTCATTAGATTCTCGTAAGTTCTTAGTGCCATTTCAAAGTGGTTTTGATGGATTCAAACCAAATAGAATTGTTTATACAGGTGCTGATATCATCGCGGGTAATACACAAGGATATGATTGTTCTTCAAACACAGCAACTGGTACAGTAGCATTCAGAAAAGCTATCAACTCAGTATCGAATCCAGATGAATTCGATATCAATATGGTTGTAATTCCTGGTCTTATCCATAGATTACACTCTTCAGTAACAACATTTGCTAAAGATATGTGTGAAGATAGACAAGATACATTCTTTATAATGGATGCATCTGCATGGGGTGATTCAATTTCAACTGCAACAAACGCAGTTCAAGCATTTGATTCAAATTATGTAGCATCTTACTATCCTTGGGTTAAGATTCTGAATACAGATAAAAACAAACCAGTATGGGTGCCACCATCAGTAGTTCTACCAGGCGTTATAGCATTTAACGACCAAGTAGCCGCTGAGTGGTTCGCTCCAGCAGGTTTAAATAGAGGTGGTTTAACTTCAGTTATCGAAGCTAAGACACGATTGACAAGAGTAGAGAGAGATTCACTTTACGAAGGTAGATTGAACCCAATCGCTACATTCCCTGGTCAAGGTGTTACAGTATTCGGACAGAAGACACTACAAGCTAAACCATCTGCATTGGATAGAATCAATGTAAGAAGATTGTTAATCGCTGTTAAGAAGTTCATCGCATCTTCAACTCGTTACTTAGTGTTTGAAAACAACACAGCGGCTACGAGAAACAGATTCTTATCAATCGTTAATCCTTACTTAGAATCAATCCAACAAAGACAAGGTTTATACGCATTTAGAGTGATTATGGATGAAACAAATAACACTCCTGATATAATTGATAGAAACATAATGGTAGGTGAAATATTCTTACAACCAGCAAAAACTGCTGAATTTATTGTTCTTGATTTCAACGTATTACCGACTGGGGCAGCGTTTCCAGAGTAATTAAAGGTATAGTTCCCCATTTCGGTGGGGAACTTCTTACTTTTTTTTGAAGTGAGGATATTTATAATAAACAAATTAGTTGAATTAACAACGGAGTAAATTAAAATGGCACAATTATTAGACCCAACAGAAGTAATGTTCACATCTTTTGAACCAAAGATGTCGAATCGATTCATTATGTATATTGAAGGGATTCCATCATACTTAGTTAAAGCGGCCAACAGACCTGAAATTACAAATGGTAAAGTTACCATAGACCATATTAATGTTAGAAGATATGTAAAGGGTAGAAGTGAGTGGAGTGATTTAACAATTTCACTTTACGACCCAGTTGTTCCATCAGCAGCACAAGCAGCAATGGAATGGGTTCGTTTACATCACGAATCTGTAACTGGTAGAAACGGTTACTCTGATTTCTACAAAAAAGATATCACATTTAACAGTTTGGGTCCTGTAGGTGATAAAGTAGAAGAATGGACATTAAAAGGAGCATATATTCAATCTGCAAAATTCTCTGATATGGATTACACAGGTGAAGATTTAGCAACTGTAGATTTAACATTGACTTACGATTACGCAATACTACAATACTAATTTCGGATTGTTGTAATACAAATTGAAAATTAAGAACCTCATCTATTTAGATGGGGTTTTTTAGTTTAAAAAGTTTTATTTTAATATTTATATAAGAACATAGTTTTAAAAACGGAGTACGTTATGAGTGAATTACAAGATGATTACAAACAAAACATCTCAAATGAAGAGATGGTGGAACTTGCAAAACAACAATATGAACAAAAGCAAGTATCTGATTACAAATTTCCAACAGAAATAATTGAATTACCATCAAAAGGGTTGATTTATCCAAAAGATAACCCTTTATCATCAGGTAAGATTGAATTAAAGTATATGACTGCAAAAGAAGAAGATATACTTACAACTCAATCTTATATCAAAGATGGTTCAGTATTGGATAGATTGTTCCAATCACTTATTGTTTCAAATGGTGAAGGTTTACCAATCAAATATGTTGATTTGGTAGTTGGTGATAAAAACGCAATTATGATTGCAAGTAGAATTTTGGGATATGGTAAGGATTATGAGGTTGAGTTGGATGACCCATTCTCACCAGATACAAAGCAAAGTGAAACCATCGATTTAACTCAATTTGAAAATAAAGAGTATGATGGTTCTAACCAAATTGAACTACATAAAAACGAATTTGAGTTTCAATTACCACAGTCGAAAAGAACAGTAACTTTTCAGGCATTAACCGAATCAAAAGAGCGTAAGATTAAACATCAAATTGAAGAATCTAAAAAAGCTGGTAGGAAAATGAGGGATGAAACCTCAAAAGATTTAACTACGAGATTGAAAAATATGATTTTATCAGTTGATGGTGAATATGAGCAAAAATTAATAAATCAATTTGTTGATAATGAGTTATTCGCTATAGACTCAAAAGAACTTAGAAAATATATGAATGAAGTTACACCAGATATTGACTTGACATGGGAATTTGTATCTGAGGAAACTGGGGGAAGGAGAGAGATGCTACTGCCTATGGATGTCGGGTTTTTTTGGCCTAACTCTTAACTATAGGAAGTATTTACACTCACATATATTTGACCTTATTTATCATGGAAATGGTGGATTCACTTTTTCAGATGTTTACAATATGCCGATATGGGCACGAAAGTTTTATATTCAAAAAATAGTTGAATTTAAAACAGAAGAGAAAAAAGTACATGATAAAGAAATGAAAAAAGCAAAATCAAGAAGAAGATAATAGCGATACCCAACAAAATTGTTGGGTATTTCTATATTTATACTATATAGAACAAACGGAGTATCTAATATGGCTAGACTTACAAAAACAAATTTAACAGAACATTTCAGAAACCAAGGGTTATCTGAAGGGTTTATTGATAGGTTTTTCAAAAATATCAAAAAGCAGAACAAAGAAAAGGAACTTGAAAAGCTTACTCAAGACCCAGAGTATCAGAGAATCCTTAAAAAATACAACATAAAACCAGTAGACTGGAATCAAACATCTCTATAATTTGAGTTTATAAATGGCAGAAGATTTCAATAAAGATACACAAAAACGAATCGCAGCTATAAAAGGTGAAGAGGCGATTCAAAGAAATCTGTCTGCCATATTGCAAGATAGGATTACAAAGAGTGGAGAGCTAACCAATTCTCAAAAGGAGTTGGTAGATGCGTTAATCGGTCAGAAGTCCTTGGAATCAAAACTCACATCAATACAAGAAAAGAAAAATGAGATAATTGAGAAGTACAAGGGTTCTAATAAAGATATTGGCATCGAACTACTTAAACAATTAGAGGATGCCGAAGAGTTAGTTAAGCAGGAGATAAAGCGTAAAGATTTAGCTGATGAAATAAATGGGTATTACAAAGATGCCAAAGATGAACTTTTAGAAAGTTTAGGTACTATGGGTGATATGCTAAAAGCCGGAACTGCGCTGGGTGCTGCAATGGCACTATTCAAAGGACTCACTAATCAAATCGGCTCTGCTTTTAAAAATACAATAGGATTCGCATCTGAACTAACTAAAGAATTAGGTGTAAGTGGTGGAGAGGCCGCAAAACTCGGGTTTCAAAATTTAGCACCATCTGCTATGTTGTCTAGGTATAGTATAGAAGAGTTGAATCAAGCTACCAAAGATTTTGCAGAAACTATGGGGACTAGTGCTGGTTTAACAAATGATTTAAGAAATTCAATGGCTGAAATGACTAAATTTGGCGTTGGTGGAGCTGATGCAGCTAAAATGGCTCAATCATTTGAATCAGCAGGTGGTTCGGCTGTAGATATGACTACTGAAATCAAAGAAATGTCTAAAGATGCTGGTGTATTGGCATCTAAAACATTCAAAGATTTAGCATCTCAGCAAAGATTGATGGTTGGTATGTCAAAAGAAGAAATTAAACTTTTGGCTAAGAAAACTATAGAAATAAATAAGCAAGGTTTATCTTTGAGTGATATGCATGGTATTGCTGATAGTATGATGGATATTGAAAGCACTATGAAAGCTCAAGCAAAAGCTAGAGTGATGTTACAAGGTAAATTATCTCAAGACCAAATAGCTGGTATGCAGGGTATGACCGCAGCCGCTTTAGAATACCAAAGAACTGGTGATGAAAGCGCATTGTTAGAATCAATAAAACAAACCAACATGTCAGCTGAAAAATTCAAAGAGTTAGGGCCTCGTGGACAAGAGATATATGCACAATCTATTGGTATGAGTGCTGATAAATTAGCTGAAATGATTCAAAAGCAAGAACAAGCTAAAAAAATAGAAGAAAGTGGTGCGCTTGGTAAAGCAGCTGCTTATGGTTTAGAAATGTGGGAAACAGTACCTGATGGTATAAAAGAAGCTACAACAGGCCTCATAGCATATATAGGGCAAATGGCTCTTATGAATATGATGCAGGGTAAGGGTACTGGTTTAGGAAATCTTAACCCATTTAAGAAAAAAGGTGGTGGTGGTGGAAGTCCAATTGAAACTGAAGTTCCAGGTTCTGATGATGTAGCACCAAAAGCACAAGGAAGTGAAGGTGGATTAAAATCATTAGCTGAAGGTTTAAAAGCTATGGGTGATGGTAAAGTATTCGCAGGTATTGGTGCAGTTGCATTAGCAGGGCCTGCTTTCATTATAGCACTTCCAGCAATCCCATTCTTATTATTTATGGGTAAGGTTAAACTAAAACAATTAGAAGGAAACTTTAGTGGATTAGCAGCAGGCCTTAATAGTATGTCAACTACCTTTATGGGGTCGCTTGCTATGGGGGCATTCGGAA